>Ga0233425_10000254_pt1 | contig 141142 bp, 128 predicted proteins | sample Watercolumn_Towu_2_FD_181712 | JGI IMG/M metagenome (GOLD analysis project Ga0233425, IMG submission 181712) | Freshwater microbial communities from Lake Towuti, South Sulawesi, Indonesia - Watercolumn_Towuti2014_140_MG | ecosystem: Environmental > Aquatic > Freshwater > Lake | place...
ACACCATCCATACCCCGGTTGTGGCATCCCTATGGTCGACGCACAATGCAACATCGAGAGAAACGAGAAGCGCCTGCGCGGCAGCCCGCACAGGCGCTTGACTCGGTAAACCCCATGTGAGGGGCCCGCATCCATTGATGCGAGCCCCTTTTCGTTGAGGGTAAAGACGTTACGGCTTGGGCAGCTTGACGCTCGGCCCGATCGTCTCGACCACCGAGCGTGCGTTGAACGCCCGCACGTTGCCCCGTTCGGGCGTGCCACGGAACATCACGATCTCCGCGGACGCCTCGTAGCGGTCGACGGTCTGGATATCGGCACCGCCGCCCCAGCCGCCCCATGGGTTGCCCCAGAACGGATCCCAGGCGCGATAGCCGAAGCCGCGGCCATAAAAGCCCCAGCGCGGTCCCCACAGCCCGCCGCCCCAGGCGCCGAAGCCCGGACCGAAACCGCCGCCGAAGCCCGGCGTCGAATAGGTGCGCGCCTGACGATCGGTATCCCGGTCGGCCATGACGAAATAATCATAGCCGTTCTGCAGCGTCAGTTCCGCCGCACGAAACAGCAGGTAGCGTTCAACGACGTCACGATCGGTGACGGTGTTGCCGGCGAAGGTTACGCGGAAACGGTTCGGCTCCAGCCGCGTATCGCTGTAGCCGGTGCGATAAAAGCCCGATCCGGTTGCCGGGCGATAGGTCGTCTCGGTCGCACAGGCAGCGACGAGCGTGGTGCTGGCCGCCAGCGCGATGATGACAGCTTTGCGGCCCCAGTTCTTCAGCATCTACTCAACCCTCCAACGCTCGCACGACGGCTCCGTCACGGCCGGCGATGCGCCACGTCCCGGATATAGCCGATGTCGGTGGAACGTGCGATGAACGGTTTCGCTCCGGCGATCAGTTGCGGACGCTTCGACGGTCGACGAAAAGTCGCATCATGGGGGTTGCGCCGCAAAAATCCCGCTTTATAGACGCGGCTCCACGCTGTTCCCTGATAGCTCAGCGGTAGAGCTCTCGACTGTTAATCGAGCGGCCGTAGGTTCGAATCCTACTCAGGGAGCCATCCTCCACGATCCGCGCCGGTCAGGCCATCATTCGCCGTCAGCAGAGCGGGCGGCGGGATATGTGGTGCATCGCGCGTTAGCAAATTCGACAATGATCCGGGTCTAGTCTGGCGATGCTGGAGGACCCCCATGTACAAGATCGTTGTCGACCGGAAGCATGCGTTGATCAGGCTGGACATGGAAGGGCTGCTGTCGCCTGCCGAGGGCAATGAGCTGGTCCGTGACCTGATCGGTCGGATCGCCGCCGCCCGGCTGGCAAGCTATGCCCTCATCATCGACGTGTCGCGATGCCCGGTTCAGGGGCAGGACATGGTCGCCGCGATGGGAGAGCATCTGACGAAGATGAAGCATGCGCGGGCGCTGGCGATCGTCACGGGAACGACGCTGGTCCGTTTGCAGGTGCGTCGTATCTTCAATCAACCCTTCACCCGCTTCGCTTCCAGCTATGACGATGCCCTCGCCTGGGTGCTGACGGGCCGCGAACCCGGCTGATCGTGTACGGTCGCCTGTATCGTGCGGTGTGGCCGACCGCGCCGATGATAGGGGCGAGCACGAGAAAACAGCCGTAACTATTTGATATTGAGGTTTACCTTCACAGTCTGGCAAGCGCCCATGGCGCTCGGCGACGATGGGGTGGCCGCCGCCGGCGACATCTGGCGCGCGGGCTCGGCCTGTTCGCCGGAACGCTCGGCGTGGCACTCTCATGAAGCGAACAGGGTTTCCATCACCTTGCGCGATCCCAAACGCTACCACCCGGAGCGCCTTGCCCTCGCCCCCGCCAGCGCAGACAGGCTGTGGACAATCACCGGACAGGAAACCCCGGAAGCCCTTCGCGCCTGTCGCTGGTGGCCGCGGTTCCTGACCCCCGGGCTTTTGCGCGATCGGCGCCCAGGTGTTTGACGGCAAGGAACGGGGCGCACGTGACAGCGTGGCTTGTTAGCGACCCGCCGTCATCAACGGAGGGTCGAATGAATCTGCTGGAGGGCAAGGTAGCCATCATCACGGGCGCCGGTTCGGGCATTGGGAAGGCGGCCGCGCTGCTGTTTGCCGCCCACGGAGCATCCGTGGTGCTCGTCGGCCGGCGACAAGCGCCGCTGGCCGCGACGGTCAGGGAGATCAACGACCTAGGCGCCCGCGCGCTCGCGGTGACCGGAGACGTTGCGGAAGATCGCACCCATACGGAGGCTGTCGCAGCCGCACGCACCACGTTCGGCGGACTGCATATCGCGCTCAACAATGCCGGTATGGTGGGGACCATGGCACCGCTGGCGGAGCTGGAGCCTGCCATATGGTCGCAGGTGCTGGCGGTGAACCTGACCGCGGCGTTTCTGGGTGCGCGAGCGCAGATCCCGGCGATGATCGAGCAAGGCGGCGGCGCGCTTGTCTTCACGGGCAGTTTCGTGGGCAACAGCGTCGGCTTGCCGGGCATGGCGGCCTATGGTGCCGCCAAGGCGGGCCTCATGGGCCTGGTTCGAGGCATAACGGCGGATTACGCCTCTGCCGGCATCCGCGCCAATGCGCTCCTGCCGGGTGGCACCGCCACCGACATGGCGGGGGACGATGCCCAACGCGAATGGGCCGCCGGCCTGCACGCGATGAAGCGGATCGCGCAACCCGTCGAAATCGCCCAGGCCGCCTTGTTCCTTGCCAGCGACATGGCGAGCTTCGTGACGGGATCAGCGCTATGGGCCGACGGCGGCAATGCCGCGGTGAAGATGTAGGCGTCGCGAAGCAGCGGAGCGCCTCGCTCAAGTGGCGGACAGTGCCTGACGAGGATGAGAACTATCGCATTGTGATAGGTCCCTGATACTCATGGAGACACTATCCGTCGTGCAGGAAGCGTATAGGGTACGTCAGGCTGGCGTCCGGCCATCAGTGCGGAAGCCAACTCTCCGAAATCCGGCGCGGCGGACATGCGGAAATGCGTGGAGCGGCCGGCATCCCGGTTGTCGAAGCGGATGACGCGATACCCCCTGGCGGCGAGCCCGGTGCAAAAGGGACTGCTCCAACGGATCATCTGCGTACCGAGCCCGGAAATCAGCAGGATCGCCTCGGCATCGGCATCGCCGAAACTATCCCAGGCGAGTTCGATGCCATTCGCCTTTGCGATATTCATGACCGCGTGCCTTCCGTGCCAGTGGGATATGGTATTTCCGAAAGGGGCAGTTGGAGGATCTCCGCATTACTGCCGCGCAGATCAAGATCGATGACAGCACCTGTCGCATCGTCGAATATTAGAGCCGCCTCTGTCACCTTCGCAGAGCGCGCAACCGCAATGGCGACATCCGCCAGCGAACCGGAAATCAGCCCTTTCGCGTAAGCGAGGGGAATATCAGGAAATCGGCGGCATTCGGTGGTCGGCCGCTCTCAAAATTAATCATTTCGGCCAAGATGGCGGAGGGAGTGGGATTCGAACCCACGGTGAGCGTGAACCCACGGCGGTTTTCAAGACCGCTGCCTTAAACCACTCGGCCATCCCTCCGTACCGGAGGAGCGCTTTGGCGGGCTGCGACCGATCGTGCAAGCCTGACGATGATTGACGGTTTCGTCGGCCGGCAGGCTGTGCGACTAACTGGCGGCATGACGGGGGTTTTCACTTTCATCCGCCGCTGGCGACGGATCGCTGCGGCTGCGGTCGCGCTGTCGGTCACCAGCCCGGCAATCGCGCAGGACGAGACGGGCTTCCAGGCCTATCTGCAACAGGTGCGGGGACGCGCGCTGGCGGCGGGGGTCCGTCCGGCCACCCTCGATGCGGTGCTGCCGACACTGACCCTGAATCAGCGGGTGATCGCGCTCGACCGGCAGCAGCCGGAGAGCAGCCCCAATGCGCCCGTCTCGATGTTCGCGCCCTATCGCGCGACGCATGTCGATGCCGCGCGGATCAGCCGGGGCCGCTCGACCTATCTCGCGCAGCGCGGGCGACTGGCGCGGATCGAGGCGGAAACGGGTGTGCCCGAACAGATCATGGTCGCGATCTGGGGGCACGAAACCAACTACGGCTCGTACACGGGCAATTTCGACCTGCTGCGCAGTCTGGCATCGCTGGCATATGAGGGGCGGCGCCGCCCGCTGTTCGAGGGAGAGTTCATCGCCGCGATGATGATGATCGATCGCGGCGTCCCGCGCGACCGTCTGGTGGGCAGTTGGGCCGGCGCCACGGGCAATCCGCAATTCCTGCCGTCGGTATATCTGCGGTTGGCGCGCGATGCGGACGGCGACGGCCGGGCCGACATCTGGAACAGCGCCGCCGATACGCTGGCGTCAATCGGCAATTATTTCACGATGGCGGGCTGGCGTCCGGGCGAGCCTTGGGGAATCGCGGTCGACGTGCCGGCGAGCTTCTCGCGCGGCGAGGTGCGCAACCGGCTGGTATCGCCGCGCTGCCCGCGGGTGTTCGAGCGGCATAGCGGTTGGCGGACGATGGCGGAATGGCGCGCGCTGGGAATGGTGCCACAAAGCGGTCGCTGGCCGGACGATCGCGTGCAGGCAACGCTGATCGAGCCCGATGGACCGGGCCGTACCGCCTATCTGCTGACGCACAATTACCGCGTCATCCTCGATTACAATTGCTCGAACTTCTATGCCTTGTCGGTAGGGTTGCTGGCCGATGCGATCGCTGATTAGCGCGGTGGGCCTGACGGTGGCGATGCTGGCCCCCGCCGCCGCCGTGGCGCAGCGCGTCGATACGCCGGCGGAGCAGGACGTTCCGGCGGTCACGCTCTCGGTTCCGCCCGCCGTCGCGGCACCCGCCGGCCTGAACGAGGCCACGGGGCCGTCCGCGACCGCCGGCAGTAGCACGCCATCACGTTACGACGCGGTCGGTTTCGTGGTCGAGGCGCCGTCAGCAACGGGTATCACGGCCTTTCATCGCGCACTGCCGCCCGGCAGTTTCGTCGAGGTCACCGCCCTCGATTCGGGGCGGACGATCCTGGTGCCGGTGGAGGGAGGCGCGGCAGTGCCGGAGCGCGACATCGCGCTTTCGGGAGCGGCGCGCTCGTTGCTGGGCGTGATGCCCGGCGCGGGCGTGCGCATCCGCGCCGTTCAGCCGATGCCGGGTGATATCGCGGCGCTGCGCAATGGCGAACCCGCCACATCCCGGCTCGATACGCCGGAGGCGGTGCTCCGCGCGCTGCGCCGGCAACTGCCTGCGCCCGCCGTCACGTCGCGCGCCCCGGCGCGGCCCCCGGTCCGCAAACCCCGCGCGCGAAAATCCGCCGCCGGCACGTGACGTCTCGCCGCCGTCCGATTATGGCGGCGTATCGATCCACCGGATCACCCCCGCACCGACAACGGAAGTATTCGATGACCAAGCTGTTGACCGCTATCGCGCTTCCCGCCGCCGTCGTGGCGATCGCCTATCCCGCCGTCGCCGCCGCGCCGCAGTTCGACACGCCCGCGCCGGTCGCGTTCATGGAGGATCTGTCCTCGGGCGCGGTGCTGTTCGCCAAGGGTGCCGATCGCCGCATGCCCCCGGCGTCGATGGCGAAGATGATGACGGTCTATACCGCCTTCCAGCTGATCCGGTCAGGCGACCTGAAGCTGAACACCGAATTCGAGGTGCGGCCGGAAACCTGGCAGAAGTGGCACGGCCCGGCGGCGGGCTCGACGATGTTCCTGTCGCCCGGTGAGCGCGTGTCGGTCGCGAACCTGCTGTACGGGATCGTCACCCTGTCCGGGAACGATGCCTGTGTGGTGCTGGCCGAAGGAATTTCGGGCACCGAGCAGGCGTTTGTCGAGCGGATGAACGAAAGTGCGAACAAGCTGGGGTTGACCAACAGCCATTTCGGCACGTCGAACGGCTGGCCGGATGGCGGCGTCACTTACGTCACCGCGCGCGACCTTGCCAAACTGGCCGCGGCGACGATCCAGGAACATCCCAAGCTGTACAAGCAATTCTACAGCCGCCGCGATTTCACCTGGGGCAAGACGATGGGCGGGGGACAGGCGATCACCCAGGCCAATCGTGATCCGCTGCTAGGGCGGGTCGCGGGCGCCGATGGGCTGAAGACCGGGCACACCGAGGAAGCTGGCTATGGCTTCACAGGCTCGGCCGAACAGAACGGGCGGCGGCTGGTGATGGTGCTCGCCGGGCTGACTTCGTTCAACCAGCGCGCGAGCGAATCGGTGCGCTTCATGGAATGGGGCTTCCGGGCATGGCAGGCCCGGCCGGTGGTGAAGTCGGGCCGTACCGTCGGTAGCGCCGCTGTGCAGATGGGGGATAGCGGCGAGGTGCAACTGGTGGCGCCCAAGGATCTGAGCGTTACCGTTCCATCGGGAACGCGCCCCAAACTGGCGGGCAAGATCGTCTATAACGGTCCGCTCACCGCGCCGATCAAACAGGGCGCGCATGTCGCCGATCTGGTTGTCTCCATGCCGGGCCTGCCCGATCAGACGATGCCGCTGGTCGCCGGTAGCGACGTGGGCGAAGCGGGCTTCTTCCGCCGCGCCTGGCATGGCTTCACCGGCCTGTTCGGATGACGAGCGGGCGCTTCCTCAGCCTGGAGGGCGGGGAAGGAGCGGGAAAATCGACGCAGGCGCACGCGCTGGCGGCGGCATTGGAGCAGCGCGGTATCGACACGCTCGTGACGCGCGAACCCGGTGGCAGCGCGGGGGCGGAGGCGATCCGCGCTCTGCTGATGCAGGGTGAGGCGGGCCGCTGGAGCGCGCAGAGCGAGGCATTGCTGTTCGCCGCCGCGCGCGCCGATCATGTCGAGACAGTGATTCGACCGGCCCTTGCCGCCGGGCGCTGGGTGATCTGCGACCGTTTCGTCGATTCGAGCCGCGCGTATCAGGGCGTCGCCGGCGGCTTGACGGATGAGGCGATCCTCGCGCTGCATCGCTTCGGCTCCGCCGGTCTGCTGCCGGATCGCACCTTTCTGCTCGCACTGCCGGTCGCGGCGGGCAATGCCCGGGCGTTGCGGCGCGACGGTGCGGCGGCGGATCGGTTTGCCGCCCGCGACCCCGCCTTCCATACCGATGTCGCCGCCGCGTTCGAGCGTTTCGCGATGGAAGACCCGGCGCGGTTCCGTCGCGTCGACGCCAGCCAGCCGGCCACGGCGGTGACGGGGATGATCATCGCGGCGCTGGCGGACTGGCTGGTGTGACAATGCTCCGCGGGCATCAGCCGGCGATCGAGGCGCTGCTGGCCGCCAATGCCAGTGGCGCAATCCATCATGCCTGGCTGCTCGCCGGGCCACAGGGAGTGGGGAAGGGGACGTTCGCGCGCGCCGCCGCGCTGCGACTGCTGGCCGAGGGAATGACGCCGGGGTCATTGCCGTCCGGCACGTTGGAGGTGCCGGCGAGCCATCAGGCGGCGGCGTTGTTCGCGGCTGGCTCGCACCCGGACTATCGCGAGTTGCAGCGCCTGCCGAAAAAGGATCCGGCCAAGACGGCTGACGGCGCGAGTGAAGAGCTGGCGCGCAGCATCACGGTGGATCAGGTCCGCTCGCTCGGGCCGTTCCTTGGCGTCAAGCCGTCGCTGTCACCACGTCGGGTGATCGTCATCGACGCGGCTGACGAGCTGGAGCGGCCCGGCGCTTCGAACGCCTTGCTGAAAAGCCTGGAGGAACCGCCATCGGGCACGATCTTCCTGTTGATCAGCCACGCCCCCGGGCGGCTTTTGCCGACGATCCGGTCGCGGTGTCGCGTTTTGCGCTTCAATCCCTTGTCGGATGCGGACATGGCCGGGGTGCTGGGCGATGCGATGCCCGATGCCGATGGCGAGGAAATCGCCACGTTGGTGCGGTTCGGCGAAGGCGCGCCGGGCAAGGCACTCGGCTATGCCGGGCTCGAAATTGGGGAGATCGACGCCGCGCTGGAGGCGATCGCCCGCGATGGCGACCGATCGGCGACCCGCCGCGCCGCGCTGGCCCGGCAATTGTCGCCGAAGGCAGCGCAGCCACGCTATGAAGCGTTTCTGGATCGCGTGCCGAGCGTCATCGCACGGGCGGCCGGGATGCGGACGGGCGAGGATCTGCGCGTGGTGCTCGACGCTTATGACGAGTCACGGCAGGTCGCGGCGGCGGCACGCGGCCTGTCGCTCGACCCGCAGGGGACGGTGCACGAACTCGCCGGCATCGTGGCACGGCTTGCGCCAACGGACGACCGCCGGCGGGGCTGACTTGCGTCGCGCCGCGCGGTAGGAGCGCTGTATGGCACAGCCTTATTATATCACCACCGCGATCAGCTACCCCAACGGCCGCCCGCATATCGGCCACGCCTATGAGGCGATCGCGGCCGATGCGATCGCGCGCTTCCAACGGCAGGCGGGGCGCGACGTCCGTTTTCAGACCGGCACCGACGAACATGGCCTGAAAATGGTGCAGACAGCGCGCGACAAGAATGTCGACGTGCGTGCGTTGGCGGATGAAATGTCCGGATATTTCCGTGAGATGTGCGATGCTTTGCAGATCAGCTATGATCGCTTCATCCGCACCACGGACGACGATCATCACCGCGCGAGCCAGGCAATCTGGCAAGCGATGGCCGCATCGGGCGATCTGTACCTCGATCGTTACGAGGGCTGGTATTCGGTCCGCGACGAGGCGTTCTACGACGAGAAGGAACTGATCGACGGGGAAGGGGGGGCAAAGCTTTCGCCGCAAGGCACGCCCGTTACCTGGACCGCCGAGGAGACATGGTTCTTCCGGCTGTCGAAATATCAGCAGCCATTGCTCGATTTCTATGCCGCCCAGCCAGACTTCATCAGGCCGGAATCACGCCGCAACGAGATCCTGCGCTTCGTCGAGGGAGGACTGTCCGACCTGTCGGTATCGCGGACGAGCTTCGATTGGGGCGTGGCGGTGCCGGACAGCCCCGGCCATGTGATGTACGTCTGGGTGGACGCGCTGACCAACTACCTGACCGGGGCGGGCTATCCCGATGGCGACATGCCCTACTGGCCGGCGGACCTGCACCTGATCGGCAAGGACATCGTCCGCTTCCACGCGGTATATTGGCCGGCGTTCCTGATGTCGGCGGGCATCGCATTGCCCAAAACGGTGTTCGGGCACGGGCACGTCCTCCAACGTGGCGAGAAGATGTCGAAAAGTCTCGGCAACGTCGTCTACCCCGATCAGCTGATCGATGCTTTCGGGGTCGATGCGTTGCGCTATTTCCTGCTGCGCGAGGTCAGCTTCGGACAGGATGGCAGCTATTCGGCGGAAGCGATTGTCACGCGGGTGAATGCGGAATTGGCGAACGCCTTCGGCAATCTCGCGCAGCGCAGCCTGTCTTTCATCGCGAAGAACCTGGGCGGCGCGCTGCCGGATGAAGGGCGCGCCGATCCGGCCGACGCTCAATTGATCGAGGAGGTCGTCGTCGCCTGCGCCGCATTGAAGGCGGCGTTTGGCGATCTGATGCTGAGCCAGGGGATCGAAGCGTGGATGCGGGGTGTCTATGCCTGCAACCAATATATCGATGTCCAGGCGCCATGGACGCTGCGCAAGACCGATCCAGAGCGGATGCACGCCGTGCTCGGCACGCTGGTGCGCGCGATCCGCATGCTGGCGATCGCGATCCTGCCGGTGGTGCCGATCGGCGCGGGCCGCATCCTCGATCTGCTCGGTGCGGAGGCGCGCGACCATGCCGCGGTCGACGATGACGGCTGGTACGCACGTCAGGCCGCCGCCGGTTTCACGATCGCCACGCCCAGCCCGGCCTTCCCAAGGCTGGAGATGCCAGCGGAAACGGAGGCTGCGTGATGCTGGCGGACAGCCATTGCCACCTCAATTACAAGGGCTTGGCCGAAGTTCAGGGCGAGGTGCTGGAACGGGCGCGGGCCCGCGGCGTCACCGCGATGCTGAACATCGCCACGCGGGAAAGCGAGTGGGACGCGGTACTGGCCACGGCGGAACGTGAGCCGGACGTCTGGGCGACAGTCGGCATTCACCCGCATGAGGCGGACCAGCATCCGCATGTCGATACCGCCCGACTGGTCGAGCGTGCGCGACACCCGCGCGTCGTCGGGATCGGCGAAAGCGGGCTCGATTATCATTACGATCATTCCGACCGCGCCCGCCAGCAAGCGAGTTTTCGCGCGCATATCGTCGCCGCGCGCGAAGCGGGCGTGCCGATCGTCGTTCATACCCGTGAGGCGGAGGACGATACCGCCGCGTTGATGCGGGAGGAGATGGAGGAGGGGGCCTATACCGGGGTGATCCACTGCTTCACCGCCAGCGATGCCTTCGCCGACAAGGCGCTCGATCTGGGGCTATACATTTCGATCTCGGGGATCGTGACGTTTCGCAACGCGACGGCCTTGCAGGCGACCGCGTCGCGGCTGCCCAAAGAGCGGCTGCTGATCGAAACCGACGCGCCCTTCCTGGCGCCAGTGCCGCATCGCGGGAAGACGGGCGAGCCGGGTTTCGTCGCCGATACAGCGGCGTTTCTGGCCAAGCTGCGCGGAGAGAATGTGGAGGAGTTGCAGGACTATACGGCCCGAAACTTCCACGCTCTGTTCAATAAGACAGTTGCTGCGTGAAAGTCCGCATCCTCGGATCCGGCACCTCGTCCGGCGTACCGCGGATCGGCAACGACTGGGGTAGCTGCGACCCGAACGATCCGCGCAATCGCCGCACGCGCGCCGCCTTGCTCGTCGAGCATGCCGGCACCCGGATCCTTGTCGATACCGGCCCCGATATGCGCGAACAATTGCTCGCCGCCGCGATCGGCACGGTCGATGCGGTCATCTGGACGCATGCCCATGCCGACCATGTCTTCGGCATCGACGACCTGCGGCAGATCTATCACGCGCTCGGGCATCCGGTGCCGGGTTATGCGCGGGCATCGACCGCAGAGGTACTGCGGCACCAGTTCGGCTATGTCTTCACCGGGCATGACGGATATCCTCCGACAGCGACGCTGAGCCTTCTGGATGATACCCTGACGATCGGCGCGATCCGCATCGGCGTCACCGATCAGCCGCATGGCTCGATCACCTCGGCGGGGCTACGTTTCGATGCGGGCGGTGTGTCCGTCGGTTACGCTACCGACGTCCATGCGATGACCGATGCGATGCAGACCCTGTATGCCGGGCTGGACCTGTGGATTGTCGATGCGCTGCGGCGTCGTCCGCATCCGACGCATTTCGATCTGGCGACAGCGCTGCACTGGATCGACAAGTTGCGACCGACCGAGGCGCGGTTGATCCATATGGACCAGTCAATGGATCACGCCACGCTGGAGCGTGAACTGCCCGTCGGAACCGCACCGGGCTATGACGGCTGGGAGCGTTGCTGGTGAGCGGCCAGATCGGCTCCGCGCTGATCCTGCTGCTGGTACTGATCCTGCCCATGACCGCACTGGCGGCGCGACGGCTGCCGCTGCGGACCACCGCGATCTATGGGGCGGCGTGGATCGCCATCTTCGCCGCCTTATGGTTCGCCATCACGTTATTTACATAATATATATTATCAGTTTTGGTGTTTGGTGAGGATGGTGATGGATCGGTTGGTGACGATCATGGCGACGCTGCGTGGTCCCGGTGGCTGCGACTGGGATCGCGCGCAGACATTCGCGACGATCGCGCCGTACACGATCGAGGAAGCCTATGAGGTCGCGGATGCGATCGAGCGTGGCGATCCGGCGGAGTTGAAGGACGAACTGGGCGACCTGCTGCTCCAGGTCGTGTTCCACAGCCGTATCGCCGAAGAGGCCGGCCTGTTCGCGTTGAACGACGTCGTCGACGCGATCAGCGACAAGATGGAGCGCCGCCATCCGCATATCTTCGCCGGCGCCGCCGACGGTGGCCACCATCGGTGGGAAGAGGTCAAGGCCGCCGAACGCGCCGGCAAGGGGCAGTCGAGCGCGCTCGATGGCGTCGCTGCCGGCCTGCCCGCCCTGTTGCGTGCCGAGAAGCTGCAACGGCGCGCGGCGCGGGTCGGTTTCGACTGGCCTGACGCCCTCGGCCCGCGCGCGAAGCTGGACGAGGAGATCGCCGAGGTCGAACAGGCGATCGACCAGGATCATCGCGCGGAAGAGATCGGCGACCTGCTGTTTGCTGTCGTCAACTGGTCACGGCATCTTGGCGTCGATGCCGAAGCCGCGCTGCGTGCGGCGAACCGCAAGTTTGAGAGGCGTTTCCGGGCGATGGAGGCAACCGGCGGCGATGATTTCGCGTCCCTCGATCTCGATGCGAAGGAAGCATTGTGGCAGCAGGCGAAGGCCAGCGAACGGGACTGACCAGAGCGCGCCCTAGCGCGCGTCGAACCGTTCGAAATCGGCGGGGGCCATACGCACTTCATAGATGATGCGATCGCCCTCGACGTCCTGATCGAGCACCTCGCCATGTGCATGCAACCATGCCGCACGCGCGCCGTCGGCGGCATCCAGCGTGATCGTATAACGCTGATGCCCGGCGGTCAGCAGATCGCCGACGGCGCGGATCAGGGTGTCGATCCCCTCCCCGGTCAGCGCCGAGATCGCGATCACGTCGTCGCGTCGCGCCGCCTCCGCCAGCAGATCCTCCCGCGCTTCGCCATGCAACAGATCAAGCTTGTTCCAGGCTTCGATCCGGGGCGTCGTCTCGGTCACGCCGACCTCGGCGAGCACGGCCTCGACATCCGCTTTCTGCGCAATGGTATCGGGGTGGGCCACGTCGCGGACATGGATCAGCAAATCCGCTGACACCACTTCTTCAAGGGTCGCCTTGAACGCGGCCACAAGCTGCGTCGGCAATTCGGATACGAAGCCCACGGTGTCGGACAGGATCGCCTTGTCCACCCCCGGCAGGCTGATCTGGCGGAGCGTCGGATCGAGCGTGGCGAACAGCAGGTCCTCCGCCATGACGTCACTACCTGTCACGCGATTGAACAGCGTCGACTTGCCGGCGTTGGTGTAGCCGACCAACGCGATCACCGGCCATGGCGCGCGCTGACGGCGATCCCGGTGCAGGCCGCGCGTGCGGGTTACCTGATCCAGCTCGCGGCGCAACCGCGCCATACGATCGCGGATCAACCGACGATCCGCCTCGATCTGCGTTTCGCCCGGCCCGCCCAGGAAACCGAAGCCACCGCGCTGACGCTCAAGGTGAGTCCAGCTCCGCACCAGCCGGCCCGACTGATAGTCGAGATGCGCCAGTTCGACCTGCAACCGTCCCTCGGCGGTCGCCGCCCGCTCACCGAAAATTTCCAGGATCAGCCCGGTACGGTCGATTACCTTGGCTTCCAGCCCGGTTTCCAGATTGCGTTGCTGGATCGGCGTCAGACTGCCGTCGACCACCACCAGCGACGCCTCCTCCATCCGCAGCCGGGTGGCGAGATCCTCGATCTGGCCGGAGCCGATCAGCGTCGCCGCCCGGGGGGGGCGCACGCGAAACGACACACGTTCGACGACGACGATGCCGATCGCCTCCGCCAATCCGGCCGTCTCCTCCAGACGCGCATCGGCGTCCCGAGAGGAGCCGCCCAGATCGGGATAGACGACGATCGCGCGCGCGCCGCGCGCGACATCATCGTGGTCGCGTTCGAAACCGGTGCTCACGCGGGGGCCTTAATCCTCCTCACCCTCGCCGCTCTCCTCCGCGAGGTTCAGCGGGCGTGACGGCTGGATCGTCGATACCGCATGCTTATACACCAATTGTGCCATGCCGTCGCGCTGCAACAGCATACAGAACAGGTCAAAGCCTGCGATGGCGCCTTGCAGCATCACTCCGTTGACGAGAAACATCGTCACCGGATCTTCCGACTTTCGTACCGCCGACAGAAAGATATCCTGCAGTAGCGGTTGCTTCTTGGGATTGTCCACCAACTGGCCGACGATCCCCGCGACATCGACCGTGCCCGCGGGCATGATCGTGGAGATCGCATGCTTGTAGATCAATTGCGACTGGCCGTCGCGCCGCAGCAGCACCGAGAAATTGTCGAACCAGGTGACAATACCCTGGAGCTTGACCCCCTTGACGAGGAACATCGTGACGGGTGTTTTCGATTTCCGCAGCGCGTTGAGGAACAGGTCCTGCAGCGAGGTCTGCTTTTGATCGGCCATGGGATGCGTCGTCCTTGTTTTTGGCGGGAGGTTCCCCGCGGGCTGCGCCGTTGCCGGCGTCGGTCAATGCCGCTGGAAGCAGGCTGCCCATAGCTAGGGACGGCCGGGCGCGGCGTCCAGATGGGACTTATATGGCGAGATCGCGCGCGCGGCCGAAACCGCGACGCTTATTCATCGCGCGTTTCGGTGATTCCCAGCAGCTTGAGCTTCCGGTGCAGCGCGGATCGCTCCATGCCGATGAAGCTGGCCGTCCGCGAGATATTGCCGGAGAAACGACGAATCTGGACGCGCAGATATTCGCGCTCGAACGTCTCGCGCGCTTCGCGGAGGGGGGCGCCCATGATGGCGGTCGTGCCGGCACCGGTTTCCTGCCCTCCCAACACCTCGGCAGGCAACAGATCGAGGTCGATCCGGCCGATCCGGTCACCCGGGGCGAGAATGATCGTGCGTTCCACCACATTGCGCAATTCGCGAACGTTGCCCGGCCAGTCGTAGGATTGCAGCGCGACCAGCGCATCGGTCGCGATCTCAGGCACCGGCACGCGCCGTTCGGTCGCGTAATGCGCCACGAAATGCTCCACCAGCGGCGGGATATCCTCGCGCCGTTCCGCCAGCGGAGGGATCGTGACGGGCACGACGTTGAGCCGGTAATAGAGATCCTCACGGAAGCGGCCTTCCGCGATTTCGTTCGTCAGGTCGCGCGCGGTGGCGGAAACGACCCGCACGTCCACCTTCACCACCCGCGTCCCGCCGACGCGGGTGAAACTCTGGTCGGTCAGCACGCGCAGGATCCGCGCCTGCGTCGCCGACGGCATGTCCGCAATTTCGTCGAGAAACAACGTGCCGCCGTGCGCTTGTTCGAGCAGACCGGTACGAACGAGGTCGCCCCCCTCCTCCACCCCGAACAATTCCTCCTCGACACGCTCCGGGCTCATCCCCGCGGTGCTGGCGATCACGAAATTGGCATGCGCGCGCTGGCTCCAGCCGTGCAGCAGCCGCGCCGCGACTTCCTTGCCGACGCCCGCTGGCCCCATGATCAACACACGGCTGCCGGTGCCCGCGACACGCTTCAGGGTGGCGCGCACCGCGTTCACCGCGGTCGAGCTGCCGGTCAGGTCGGTGCCACGCCCCGATGCAGCGCGGAGCGACGCCACTTCGGCGCGCAATCGTTCGGTCTCGGTCGCCCGCTCGACCATCAGCAACAGGCGTTCGGCCTGGAACGGTTTCTCGATGAAATCCGCCGCGCCCTTGCGGATCGCGGCGACGGCGGTGTCGAGCGTGCCGTGGCCCGAAATCACCAGCACCGGAATCGACGGATCGCGCCGCTTGATCTCTTCCAGCAGGTCCAGGCCGTCGAGCCGTGATCCCTGCAACCACACGTCGAGCAGGACGAGGCTGGGCCGGCGCGTCGCGATCGCCTCCAGCGCGGCGTCGCTGTCGCCCGCCATGCGCGTGTCGTAGCCCTCGTCCTCGAGCACCCCCGCGACTAGTTCGCGGATGTCGAGTTCGTCGTCGACGACAAGGATGTCAATCGCCATGGTCTTCAAAGTCGGTTCCTCGTGAGAGCGGCGATCGTGCGACCGTCATCCTGCGCATGCTGATCGTCGCTGGTCGCCAGGCGCGCCAGCAGACTTGCATCGAACGACAGGGTGACGACCGTCCCCCCGCCCGCCCGATCGGTAAAGGCAATTGTGCCGAGATGTTCCTCGGCGATCTTCTTGACGATCGCCAGGCCCAGGCCGGTGCCGCGCGCCCGCGTCGTCATATAGGGTTCGACGATGCGTTCGCGTTCGACCGGCAGGCCGACGCCATTGTCGGCGACGCTGATCGTCACCCGGTCGGCCGCCTGCGCCAGCGTCATCGTGATCGCGCCTTCGACCGCATCGGCGGCCTCCACCGCCTCCACCGCATTCTTGACGATATTGGTCAGCGCCTGCCCCAATTGCCGCCGGTCGCAGACCAGCACCGGGCCGGGATCGTCATGCACCAGCGCGAAGCGGATACCCGGATGTGCCACTTCGTGAAGGAACATCGTCTGGCGCGCGATATCCACCAATGCCTCTTCGCGGAACACCGGCTTGGGCATGCGCGCGAACGAGGAAAATTCGTCGACCATGCGGCGCAGGTCGCCGACCTGGCGCACGATCGTATCGGTCAGCCGAGCGAAGGTGGAATCACCCACCTCCACCTTCCCGCCGTACCGCCGCTGCAGCCGTTCCGCGGCGAGCTGGATCGGAGTGAGCGGATTCTTGATCTCGTGTGCGATCCGGCGCGCGACATCGGCCCAGGCGGCGCGGCGCTGATCGGCGAGTTGCTGCGTAATGTCGTCGAAGGTGATGACGGGACCGGTGCTGTCCTGCGCGATCCGCACCGCGAAGGTACGCGGCTCGCCCTCGATCGTCAGTTGCACCGCCGCCTCGCGCGCCCCGCCCTCCAGAAACGGCGCGAGTTCGGGTGCGACCTCGGCGAGCGGCCGGCCAACCGGCGAGGCGTCCAGCGCCAGCAACGTCTGCGCAGAACTGTTGATCAGCCGGATCGTGCGGTCGCGGCCGTCGATCGAGATCACCCCCGCCGACACGCCTGACATCACCGCCTCGATCAGCGCGCGGCGGTTGTCGAGCTGCGCATAAGCGGTCACCAGCGCGGTATTCTGCGTATGAAGCCGCGCGGTCATGCTGTTGAAGGCGTTCGACAGCGTCCCGACCTCGTCACGCTCCAGCGTGTCCGGCACGCGCGCCGACAGGTCTCCGCCCTCGACGCGACGCGCGGCGTCGACCAATTCTCCCACCGGCCGGACCAGCCGGTCCGCTACCGCCAGCGCGATCCACACCGCGACCCCGACGATCAGCAGCGACACGATCAGCAAAGCGGCATTGAACTGCAACTGCAGCGAACGCGCCCGCGCCAGCAGCTGCCGATAATTGACCAGCGCCGCCTCTGCCCGCGCGGTCTGCGTCGTCATTTCCTTGGGATCGGTCACGCGCGCGGCGTAGAGGTAGATATCTTCCGAACCGGGCAGCCGCGTGAAGACCTGGATACGATCCCCGGTAACGATCACGACGCTGCGCCGCTCGCCCTTCAGCCGTGCGATCGCTCGCGGTGTGATGAGGCGCGCCAGATCGATCTCATAGGGATTCACCACCGCCAGCGTCTGCAACCCGCCACGCGGGTTCACCGCGAACAGCGCCCCCTCCGACAGGCTGCGATAATAGACCTGGCGACCGAAGAAATCGGGAAAGCCCGCGCTGTCGATCGGCTGTTCGCGCAGGAAGGCCGACAGATCGTCGGCCATCGTCACTGTCGCATCGTCCCAGCGCTGGATGATCTGATCGTAGGACGCGCGCGTCAGAGATGCGGCATTCTCGAACATGCCGCGCGCCCGATCCGAGTACCAGAATTGGACGCCATATTGGAACAGGAGCGACGCGAAGATCGTGACCAGCAGCGCCGGCACCGCCGCCACCACCGAGAACAACAATACCAGGCGGACATGCAGCCGCCCTTCCCCGCCGACCAGCGAGCGCGCCGCGCGGCTGTGCGCGATGCGCCGGCCCAGCAGCATCAGCAGCACGATCCCCGCCACGAGGTTCGATACCAGCAGGAGCGCGATCACCGGCGGCGCGAGCAACCCGGCCGGATCCCCCTCCCCGCGGACGATGAAGTAGCTGCCGACCGCCAGCGCCACCGCCGCCCCGAGCGCGGCGAGTTCGAGCGCGGGCGTCACGCTGAAACGGGCCGCCGGTCCCGGCGACGCATAGGAGGAGGGCGGAACTCCCGCGTTCATCGCACCTTCGCTACAACATCACTGTTGCATCAGGAACACATATTTCGTCGCTTCATCCGTCGGCGGGGGCCGGCGGGCGCGTCGTCGTATCGATCCCCAGCATGTCGAGTCGCTTACGCAAGGTGTTGCGATTCAATCCAATCGCCCGTGCCGCCCGTAACTGGTTGCCACCGTGCCGGGCCAGCATCGCCTCGATCAGTGGCCGCTCCGCCTCCCCGATGATCCGCGCATAGAGCGAACCGTCGTCCAGCGCGCGCGGATCCTGTCGCGCCAGCCGCTCGATCATCGCACGCACCGCTGCGTCGATGCCGGGATCGGGCAAGGCATCCTGCCCGGCGGGCATGCCGCCGCCGATCGTCGCGCGCACCTCGGTGGCGCCGATATGATCGTCGCGCGAGAGCGCCGCGAGCCGCCGTATGACGTTTTCCAGCTCGCGCACGTTACCGGGCCAGTCGTGCGCCTCGAGCACGTCCACCGCCGCGGCGTCGAGCGTTTTGCGCTTGAGCCCCGCCTCGGCAGCGCGATCGAGGAAATGGCGCGCCAGTTCCGCGATATCGCCGCGCCGGTCGCGCAGCGGCGGCAGCGCGATCGGCACCACGTTCAGACGATAATAGAGGTCCTCGCGGAACTGGCCCGACGCGACCGCCTGTTGCAAATCGCGGTTGGTCGCCGCGACGATCCGCACGTCGGCGCGGATCGTGCGTGCGCCGCCGACCGTGGTGAACTCGCCCGATTGCAATACCCGCAACAGGCGCGTCTGCGCTTCGATCGGCATGTCGCCGATTTCGTCAAGGAACAGGGTGCCTCCCGCCGCCTGCTCGAACCGGCCGGCATTTCGTTGCGCCGCGCCCGTGAAGGCGCCACGCTCATGCCCGAACAATTCCGCCTCGATCAGCTCGCGCGGGATCGCGGCCATGTTGATCGGGACGAACGGCGCGGCCTTCCGCCCGCCGAGATCGTGGATCGCCCGCGCCACCAGTTCCTTGCCGGTGCCCGATTCGCCCGACACCAGCACCGTCAGGTCGTTCGAAACGACGCGGGCGATCACGCGATACACTTCCTGCATCGCCGGCGAGCGGCCGATCAGCGGCAGCGACGGATCGTCCGCTTCCTCCGGCTGCGTGCTGGCGCCGATCCGTCGTTCCAGCGCGGCGGTCACCGCGCGGGTCAGCGTATCGAGATCGAACGGCTTGGGCAGATAGTCATATGCCCCCGCCTCGTTCGCGCGGACCGCGGTGGTCAGCGTGTTGCGCGCGGACAGGACGATGATCGGCAACGTCGGATGATCGCGCAATACCGCCGCGGCATGGTCGATCCCGTCGCCGTCGGGCAGAACCACGTCGGTCAACAACACGTCCGGGGCGGACTGTCGCATCTCGCGATCCAGTTCGACCAGGCTGGCGGCGGTGCGCACGTCATGACCCGCGCGGCGGAGCGCATGGGCGACCACGGTGCGGATCGAATCGTCGTCGTCCACCAACAGGACCCGGCCGACCGTCGGAGAGCGCTGCGGCATGATCAGTTGGCGCGCCGCAACAACAGCCTGAACACGGTCTGATGCGGATGGCCCTCACGGGCATATTGCACGATCCCGCCCATGTCGCGGATCAGTTTGTCGACCAGCGCAAGCCCCAGCCCCTTCCCTTCCGGACGGCTCGAGATGAATGGATCGAACAGATGGTCCGCGATGTCCTCGGGCGCACCGGGGCCGGTGTCGATGACGCAAATCTCGATCGGCAGCGCGACGCGCGCGCCATCCTTGCCGCTCGGCACGGTGATCCCGTGGCGATAGGCGGTGGCGAGCGTGATCCGGCGTTCGCCACGATCTCCCAGGGCAGCCGCCGCGTTTTTCAGGAGATTGAGCACGATCTGCAGCAGCGCGTCGCGGTTGCCGAGTACCGACGGCAGCGAGGGATCGTAGCGCTCCTCGATCGTGATGCCGCGCGCGAAACCCGCCAGCGCGACCTCGCGGGCATGCGCCAGCAGCGGATAGATGTTCAGCGGTGCGACGTCGCGTGGACGGGTGTCGGTGAAATTCTCCATATGGTCGATCAGCGCAGCGACGCGATCCACCTCCGCGATCATCAGCCGTGTCAGGTCGTCCGGCGCGGCGCCGTCCGCGATCAGCTGCGCCGCCCCGCGAATGCTCGACAGCGGGTTCTTGATCTCATGCGCCAGCATCGCCGCCGCCCCGACCGCCGATCGTGCCGCCGCCGCGCGCTCCGACGACAGCCCCAGCCGCCGCGACGCACCCGCATGATGCAGGGTGATCGTCCGCCAGCCGGGATGGTCGACCACCTCGGCTTCGATCATGTCGATCCGCAGCCGCGCGCCACGCGCCGTCGGCACCTCGATATCAAAGGCGGCGAAGCCATGTCCTTCGCGCCGCGTCGCGCTTGCCGGCAGCGTCAGGATCGCGTGAATCGGTTGTCCGATCAACGCGCGTTCGGAAAGGTTGAGCAGCGTCTCGCTCTCGGCGTTGGCGCGCGCGATCCGATCGTCCGGGTCGACCACCAAAAGAGCCACCGGCAGCGCCGCCAGAAGCTCCGACGGCGTCGGTCCACGCTGGGTGAGCATCACGCGGCGTCCTGCATCCGCCACGGCGCGTAGAAATCACGCAACATCGCCCTGACGCGGTCGGCATCGGCCTCCTGATTGACCTTGTTGCGGAACTCGGCGGAACCGGGGATGCCCTTGGTGTACCAGCCGATATGCTTGCGGGCCATGTTCACCCCGGTGAACGTGCCATAATGACTGAGCATCGCCTCATAATGTTCGGCGATAACGCGATATTGCTCGTCCATCGAGGGATCGGGCAGACGCTCCCCGGTTGCGAACCAATGCATCACCTGCGCCAGCAGCCACGGCCTGCCATAAGCACCACGGCCGATCATCACGCCATCGGCGCCGGATTGTTCGAGCGCGGTTTCGGCGTCCTCGATGCCGCAGATATCGCCATTGGCGATCACCGGGATCGTCACCGCTTCCTTCACTCGGCGGATGAAGCCCCAGTCCGCGTGGCCCTTGTACATCTGATTGCGGGTACGGCCGTGCACCGTCACCATCTTGATGCCGAGATCTTCAGAGATACGTGCCAGTTCGGGCGCGTTGAGGCTGTCGTGGCACCAGCCCATCCGCATTTTCAGCGTGACGGGCGCATCGACCGCCGCGACGATCGCCTTGATGATCCCGGTCGCCAGCGACAGGTCGCGCATCAGCGCCGAACCCGCATCGCCGTTGGTCACCTTGCGGACCGGGCACCCCATGTTGATGTCGATGATCGCGGCGCCCTTGTCACGCGCCAGCTTCGCCGCCTCCGCCATCTCATAGGGGGTGCAGCCGACCAACTGCATCGAGACCGGCTCTTCCGACAGGTGCCATGCCCCCTTCTGGATCGACTGGCGCGTTTCGCGGATCGCGGCCTGGCTGGCGATCATCTCGGTGACGTTGAGGCCCGAGCCGTAGCGGCGGACCAGGGTACGGAACGGCTGATCGGTGACGCCGGTCATCGGCGCCAGAACGACGGGCTGATCGATCCGCACCGGGCCGATCTGAATGGGCGTCAATTGTTGCATGATGGTGTGCCTGAAAAATGGGCAATTAATAGAGCATGGTGAGTCTGGCAAGCGGCACGCGGACGGGCTAGGCGCGGCACCATGACGACCGTCGCCCTTATCGTCGCCGCCGGCACCGGCTCGCGCAGCGGCAGCGCCCTACCGAAACAATATCGGCCGATCGGCGGCCAGGCGATGCTGGCCTGGAGCCACGCGGCGCTCTCACGACACCCCGCCATCGATCAGGTGCTGGTCGCGATTGGCACGGGCCAGCAGGAGGCGCTGCACGCCGCCGTTCCCGGCGCGACATTCGTGATGGGCGGTGCGACCCGGCGCGCGTCGGTTGCGGCCGGGCTCGCCGCGCTGGACGGGGCGAGCCGTATCCTGATCCATGATGCCGCACGGCCGTTCCTGCCGCCGGCGGTGATCGATCGCTTGCTCGCGGCACTCGATACGCATTCGGGCGCGATCCCGGTGCTGCCGGTCGCGGATACGCTGGTCGACCACGCCGCCGCCGTCACGCCCCGTGACGGATTGTATCGCGTGCAAACGCCACAAGCCTTTCACATGGCGGCGCTCGTCGCGGCGCATGCGGGCTGGACCGGCGGCGAGGCGACCGACGATGCGCAGATGGTGCGCGCCGCCGGCCATGCCATCGCGCTGATCGAAGGAGATCCGATGCTGGAAAAGATCACGTTCCCTGCCGACATCGCCGCGGCGGAGGCCCGGCTGGGCGCCCGCGAGACGCGCTCCGCGTCGGGGTTCGACGTCCATCGACTGGAGGATGGCGAGGCCCTGTGGCTCGGCGGCGTTCGGATCCCGCATCATCAGGGATTGTCCGGGCACAGTGACGCGGACGTCGCGCTCCACGCGATCACCGACGCGGTGCTGGGCACGATCGCGGCGGGGGACATCGGCACGCACTTCCCCCCCAGCGATCCGCAATGGCGCGGCGCCGAATCGGGGCAGTTCCTGCAACATGCCCGCCAACTGGTCGAGGCGAAGGGCGGCACGATCACCTTCATCGATCTTACGCTGATGTGCGAGGCACCGAAGATCGGCCCGCACCGCGCGGCGATGCAGCAGCGGATCGCGGAACTTTGCGGCCTCACGACCGATCGGGTGAGTGTGAAGGCGACGACCACCGAACGATTGGGCTTCACCGGGCGTGGTGAGGGCATTGCCGCGCAGGCGATGGCGACGATCACGCTGCCGGCGGGAGCTTCGGCATGAAGGCCGCCTTGGCGGTGGCGCTCGCGGCGTCGCTGGCCGCCGCCCCGGCGGTCGCGCAGACGCGGTGTCTCAGCGCAGCGGATGCGGAGGCGATCGCGCTGGTCGCGATGCCGGAAGTGATCCGCGACGCCGGGCGCGTCTGCGTCGGCCTGCCCGCCAAAAGCCTGTTGCGACGTACCGATGGGCCGTTCATCGCGAAATATGATGCGGAGGCGGATCGGGCCTGGCCTGCCGCGCGCAGCGCCATCGCAAAGCTGAGCGATCCGGCGGTGGAATTGCTGCTGATGAGCGACTATGCTCGCACCATGCTGACATCGCTGTTCGCGCCGCAGATCACGGGCAAGATCCAGCCGTCCGATTGCGGGACGCTCGATCGACTGGTGACGTTGCTCGAGCCGCTGCCCGCGCGCAATACAGCGGGCATCGTGGTCGCGACGCTGCAATATCTGAAGGCCGAAAAGGCCAAGGGTCGGCAGAACCGCATCCCCGACCTCCCCGTTTGCCCCGCGCCCGAGGCCCCATGACCGACGCCCGGACCGAATTGACGCTGCCCGACGAACTGGTCACCGCTGCGCGTCGGGTGGTGGAGGCCAATCGTGCCCAGGGCCGCCGCGTCGCGGTCGCCGAGAGCTGTACCGGCGGACTGGTCTGCGCGGCGTTGACCGAGATACCCGGTTCATCGGATGTCCTGGAGGCGGGTTTCGTCACCTACTCCAACGAGGCGAAGCGCCACCTGCTGCAGGTCAGCAGCGACGTGCTCGACACGTTTGGCGCGGTGTCGATCGCGGTGGCGTGGAGCATGGCACAGGGCGCCCTCGCCAAGTCGGAGGCGGATGTCGCGGTTGCGATCACCGGCGTCGCCGGGCCGGGCGGCGGCAGCGAGAAGAAGCCCGTCGGCACGGTCGTGTTCGCACGTGCCGAGCGGGGCGGCGATCCGGCCGATGTTGTCGCCGACAAGCGCTTCTTCGGCGATCTGGGGCGCGGCGGCGTTCGATTGCAGGCGGCCTTGTGCGCGCTCGACCTGTTGATGCCGGGCGGCGACCGATAGAATCCGCGCGTCGCTCGCTAATCGATTGACGGCGCTGCCGACCCGGTCGATGCACCGCTGATGGCCATTGACGATACGACACCCACCCGCAACGTCGCTCTCCTGATCGACGCCGACAATGCGTCCGCCGCGACGCTCGACCCGGTGCTGACCGTGCTGGCAGAGCTGGGCACGGTGAACGTCCGGCGTGTGTACGGCAATTGGTCCAAGCCGGCGCTGAATTCGTGGCGCGATATGACCGTCAAGCACGGCATCGAACCGCAGCAGCAGTTCGATCTGACCAAGGGAAAGAACGCGACCGACATGAAGATGACGATCGACGCGATGGACCTGCTGTTTCGCGGCAAGGTGGAGGCGTTCGGCATCATGTCCTCCGATTCGGACTTCATGCCGCTGGCGATGCGCATCCGACAGGAAGGCATTCCCGTCTATGGCTTCGGCACCAGCCGCGCGCCGGAGGCGTTTCGCCGCGCCTGCACCCGCTTCATCGACGTCAATGCGATCTCTCTGCCGGTAGAGGATGAGGAGACGGCCACGCCCACGTCCGCCCCGGCTGCCGCCGCCGCCACCGCCGCGCCCGCGGCGACGCCGGCTGCGGGTCGCCAGGTGACGGTGGACGTGCCCTTTGCCGACTCGCTGCCGCCACCGATCGCCGCCCGCCCGAAGCTGCCGGTGGACGACGAACTGCTGAAGTTGCTGATCGACGCCTATGATGCGTCGAAGCGCGACGAAAAGGGCTTCGTCAATCTCTCCGCGATGGGGCAGCTGGCGGCCAATCGATCCAGCTTCGACGTGCGCAACTATGGCTACAAACGATTATCCGACCTGATCGAATCAGTCGGCAATTTCAAACTCGAACGGCGCGAGGGTGGTCAGTCTTTCGTGAAGCGGCTTCGCTGATGCGTATCCCGGCTCTTTTGATCGCCGCGCTGGCCGCCCTCCCCGCCGCCGCGCAAGATCGCGCCGAACCCGCCCGCATGTCTCAGGATGTGAAGGTACTGGCCGCGCCCGATTTCGGTGGCCGTGCACCCGGCACCGCGGGCGAACGTAAAACGATCGACTGGCTGTCGGCCCGCTTCCGCGCCCTGGGCCTCACGCCTGGCGGAGACGGCGGCACGTGGGTCCAGAAGGTCCCCTTGATCCGCACCCGCGTCGCGCCTGACGCCCGCCTGCGGTTCGGCGACAGCGTGTTGACGCAGGGGAAGGAAATCGCGGTTACCTCGGTGCGTCCGGCGGAAACGATCAGCATCGCCAATTCACCGGTCGTGTTCGTCGGCTATGGCGTCACCGCACCTGAGGCGGGATGGGACGATTTCAAGGGCGTTGATGTGCGTGGCAAGACGATCGTCTTCCTCGTCAACGATCCCGATTTCGAAGCCCGGCCCGGAGACGATGCGCACGGCCGGTTCGGTGGCCGTCGCATGACCTATTATGGTCGCTGGACCTACAAGTTCGAGGAAGCCGCGCGTCGCGGCGCGGCGGCGGCGCTGATCGTCCACGATACCGCCGGGGCCGGCTATCCCTGGTCGACGGTCAACGCCTCGAACGGCGAGAATTACGATATCGTCCGTGGCGCGGACGATCCCCGTGTGCCGTTGCAGGGCTGGATCGAACACGATGCCGCCGACCGCCTTTTCAAGGCCGCCGGGCTGGATCTGACGGCGCTGCGGGTCGCGGCCCGATCGGCTTCGTTCCGCCCCGTAGCGCTCAAACCGTCCTTCTCCGCCGAGGCGCGCGTAGCGGTCGAACGGGTTGAGAGCGCGAATGTAATCGCCACCCTGCCCGGTGCGACCCGGCCCGACGAGACCGTGATGTTCGGCGCGCATTGGGACGCTTATGGCGACGGGCCGCCCGACGCGACCGGGCGGACGCTGCGCCCCGGCGCCAATGACGATGCGCTGGGAGTCGCGGGCGTGCTGGAACTGGCGCGACTGTTCAAGGCCGGCAAGCGACCCGCGCGCACGCTCGTGTTCGCGCTATGGACCGGCGAGGAACGCGGCCTGCTCGGCTCCGAATATTATGCGACGCATCCGCTCTTCCCGCTCGACAAGACCGCGGCCAACCTGACGCTCGATATCTTGCAGACCACCGGGCCGGCGAAGGATGTCGTGCTGGTGGGTGCCGGCCAGTCCTCGCTCGACTCGTTGCTGACTGCGGCTGCCGCCACCCAGGGCCGCTCGATCACCCCCGAGACATTCAGCGAACGCGGACTTTTCTACCGCGCCGACCATTTCTCGGTCGTCCGGCGCGGCGTGCCGTCGTTGCTGCTGATGGCGCTGGGAGGTGCCCCGGATCTCGTCGCAGGCGGGAAGGTTGCGGGGCAGAAATGGCTCGACGACTATATGACCTGCTATCACAAGACCTGCGACACCTGGGACGCGCGCTGGGACCTGCGCGGCGCGGCGGCGGATGTCGACCTGTTCCACGCGATGGGCCAGCGCCTGTCGAGGCCGGGCGTATGGCCGACGTGGAGCGCGGGCAGCGAATTCCTGGCGATCCGCGACAAGAGCGCGGCGGCGCGGCGCTAGCGCCGCGCTCGGTCGTCACCCGGCGCTGGGCCAGGGGACGACCGGCAACATCACAGCATCACCTCTCCCCGGCCTCGGCGCCGGGGGGGGCCAATCGTCAGCGGGTCAGCTTTTTGTATGCAAGGCGCGTGGGACGGTCGGCGGCATCGCCGAGGCGACGGCGCTTGTCTTCCTCATAGGATTCGTAATTGCCCTCGAACCATTCGACGTGGCTGTCGCCCTCGAACGCCAGGATGTGCGTGCACAGGCGATCGAGGAAGAAGCGATCGTGGCTGATGACCACCGCGCAGCCCGCGAACGTTTCCAGCGCTTCCTCAAGGGCGCGCAGCGTCTCCACGTCCAGGTCGTTGGTCGGTTCGTCGAGCAGCAGGACGTTGCCACCCTCCTTCAGCATCTTGGCCATGTGGACGCGGTTGCGTTCACCGCCCGAAAGCTGGCCGACCTTCTTCTGCTGGTCCGGCCCGCGGAAGTTGAACGCGCCGACATAGGCGCGCGTGCCCAGTTCCTGCTTGCCGAAGCGGAAGACCTCCAGCTCATCGGAGATTTCCTGCCAGACGTTCTTGTTGGGATCGAGATCGTCGCGGCTTTGATCCACATAGCCCAGCTTGACGGTCGAGCCGACCTCGATCGTTCCGGCGTCGGGCTTCTCCTGCCCGGTGATGAGCTTGAACAAGGTGGACTTGCCGGCGCCGTTCGGCCCGATCACCCCGACGATCCCGCCCGGCGGGAGCGTGAAGTCGAGATTCTCGAACAGCAGCTTGTCGCCATAGGATTTGGTCAGCCCTTTGGCCTCGATCACCTTGCCGCCAAGCCGCTCGGGCAACTGGATCAGGATCTGCGCCTTGCCGGCGACGCGATTCTCCTGCTTCTCCATCAGCTCGTCGAACGCACGGATACGCGCCTTGCTCTTGGTCTGGCGCGCCTTCGGAGTCTGTCGCATCCACGCCAGTTCGTCGGCGATCGCGCGCTGGCGGCCCGCCTCCTCGCGCTCCTCCTGCTCCAGCCGCTTGGCCTTCTTCTCCAGATAGCCAGAGTAATTCGATTCGTAGGTGTAGTAACGCCCGCGATCCAGCTCGAGCACCCAGTTCACGACATTGTCGAGGAAGTAGCGGTCGTGGGTGACGAGGATGACGTTGCCGGCATATTCCTTGAGGAAGTTTTCCAGCCACGCGACGCTTTCGGCGTCGAGGTGGTTGGTCGGTTCGTCGAGCAGCAGGATATCTGGTTTTTCAAGCAGCAGGCGGCAAAGCGCCACCCGACGGCGTTCACCGCCCGACAGCTTGCTGACGTCGGCATCGCCGGGCGGGCAGCGCAGCGCCTCCATCGCGACCTCGAGCTGGTTATCGAGCGTCCAGCCGTCGACCGCATCGATCTTCCCCTGAAGATCGCCCATCTCTTCCATCAGCGCATCGAAATCGGTGTCGTCCTTCGGATCGCCCATCTCCGCGGAAATCGCGTTGAAGCGGTCGACCAGATCCGCGATCGGGCGCACGCCATCCTTGACGTTGCCCATCACGTCCTTTGACGGATCGAGTTGCGGCTCCTGCGCCAGATAGCCGACGCGAACGCCCTCGGCGGGCCAGGCCTCGCCCTGAAAGTCGGTGTCGATCCCGGCCATGACCTTCATCAGCGTGGATTTGCCCGCGCCGTTCGGCCCGATGATCGCGATCTTCGCGCCCGGGATGAATTGCAGGTGGATGTTGTTGAGAACGGGCTTGTTCGCGCCCGGGAAGGTCTTCGTCAGACCCTTCATGACATAGGTATACTGAACGGCCATCTGGCGCGCGGCTCCGTATTCGATCGGGGATGAGGAAATGCCCGCCGCATGTAAGGGCGTCGCGCGGCGTTGGCAAACCGTCGCGGTGCGGATACGATCGATCAACGAGAGCTGGACGGCCTCGCCGCGCGCCCGACAAGGCGGCGACAACGGCGCGTGATCGTAACGCCCCTAATCACGATCGGGCGTTTTTGCGGCGCGCTGGCGGTCTTCGGTTCGTCGCAACCTTTCTGATCGATGAATTTTCAGCATTGACCCCCGTAATCGGTAGAGTATGGCGAGCGTTCGCGACGGCGCTGGGGTCGGGCGCGATTGGTTTTTGATGCTTGGGAGCATTCCTATGAAGAAGATCCTGCTCGTTGCCGCCGCCGCCGGCCTGATGTCGGTTGCCGCTTGCTCCAACAAGGAGACCGCGGTCGAGAACAACGCCGACATGGTCGCTGACAACATGGACGCGATGGCCGACAACCTGGCCGACATGTCGAACACCACCGCGAACCCGTTCGCGCAGGACAACGCCGAGGCGGCCGCGGAGAACATCCACAGCACCGCGGACAACGTCCGTGAGGCTGGCGAGGACGCCGCTGCGAACATGTAATCCGGTCCCGATGACGTGTTCGGGAAGAGGATGATGCGACCCTTCGTCATCATGGCACTGCCGCTGGCCGCGCTTGTCGGCACGGCGGGGTGCCACTCCTCCCCCGAACCGGCATCGATCGGGAACAATGCCGAGATGGTGGCCGATGCATTGGAGCGTCGCGCCGACAATCTCGAGGCGATGGCTGCGGCCGCCGCCAACGATAGCGCCGCCGCCATGCTGGCGGGGGCGGGTGACAATCTCGACGAAGCGGACAATGGCCGTGACGTCGTCGATCCCTCGCCCACCGCCCCACAGCGCTAGACGCCATCGTTCGATGTTCGGGTGAGAGGCGCTTTCGGGCGCCTCTTTCTTTTCACCCAATCTTTTCCGGGGTCGCCGCTTGCGTGACCTGTGGCCGGGGCGTAGGCCCTGGCAATGCGTCGGGGAGTGGCGCAGTCTGGTAGCGCGCCTGCTTTGGGAGCAGGATGTCGCAGGTTCGAATCCTGTCTCCCCGACCATTTCCTTCGACTTGTCACCCGCCATGTCCGGTCCGGTGCCGAAGGCTATGCACCAACATCCCTGAGCCTGGTGGCGAACACGATCCTGCGATCGTGCCGGGGGCCGGCCGGGCAGCGCTGATGATGCGCGTATGACCGCCACAGCAACCGGGCCCCGTGCTCGCGGCGCCACGCCACCGCCGGCGTCGATCATGGTCTCCAGACACGCGAAAGGCGTGACAGCTGCGATCCGCTGCCACGCCTTCCGATCAATGCCGACAGTCTTACTTGCGCAGCGTCAGGCCACCGCCGAAACGCTTGTTGAAGCGTGCCACCTGGCCGCCTGCGTCGAGGACCTGGCCACGGCCGCCGGTCCAGGCCGGATGCGCGAGAGGATCGATTTCCAGCGTCATCGTGTCGCCCTCCTTGCCCCAGGTGGAGCGGGTTTCGTACACGGTGCCGTCGGTCATCTGCACCTTGATCATGTGATAGTCGGGATGGGTGTCTTTCTTCATCTCTCACGCTCCTGCTGCGGCTGGTTTCCGACCAGCCAAAAGAGAAGGCGCGCGCCTAGCGGAGCGCGCGCCGAAAGTCAAAGCGGCTGCCAAATCAGCGCGGCTTGGGCGGATCGGCGATCATCGCGGTAAAGTTCGCTTCTGCGGCCACCTGTCCATCAATGGTAGCGACGCCCGCAAACTTGCACACACTATTGCGCTTCTGCACGAAGTTGACCGCGAGGCTGAGCAGCACGCCAGGCTCCACCGGCTTGCGGAACTTGGCGCCCTCGATCGCCATGAAATAAACCAGCTTGCCGCTTCCGGCCAAGCCCAGGCTTTCGACCGCGAGGACGCCGGCGGCCTGCGCCAGCGCCTCTACGATCAGCACGCCCGGCATGATCGGACGGCCAGGGAAATGCCCCTGGAAAAAGCCTTCGTTGATCGTCACTGCCTTGATCGCGCGGATCGACTGATCGGGGATCAGTTCCTCGACGCGATCGACGAGCAGCATCGGATAACGATGTGGTAACGCCGCCATCACTTGCGTGATATCGAGCGGGCCGATCGAGCTTTCCCCGATCGTACCGCCCGACGACGTCGTCGTTACGTCACTCACCGGCGATCAGCGGCCCGAGGGCGCGCGCGTGTTCGCCGGGGCGGCGGCCGCCGCGCCTGCCTGCTGCTGGCCCGGCTGCCAATTGGCCGGCGGCGTGATGCCGACGCTAGGCACCGAACGATCCAGTTCGGCGGTGATCGCGGAAGTGATGTCCGCCGTCGGCTGCGCAAACAGCGCCGCGTTCGGACGCAGCAGCAGGCTGACGTTCTTGGCCCGCACCGCCGCGTTCACCGCGTCGGGCAGCTTGGCGGAGATCTGCTCCAGCGCATAGGCCTGCGCGCGGCTGGCCGGCGCGGTCAGGCGCTGCAGCTCGGCATTGCCGGCCTGTTCCTTGGTCTGGATCGCGGTCGCCTGCGGACGCAAGGAAGCCTCGCTCGCTCCAGGTGCGGCGGCGGCCTTCTGGTAAGCGTCGACCAGGGGCTGAAGCTCGGTCGAGATCGCCTGACGGCGCGAATTCGCCTGATCGATCTGTGCCTTGTAGGTGGTCTGGATCTGGCTGCGTGCCGTTGCCCATGCCTTCGAGTTGGCGACCGCGGCTTCGGGATCGGCGACGGCCACGCCGCCCACCTGCGCCGTGGCGGCGCCGGCGACGAACACGCCCGGCGCGGCGAGCGCGGCAGCGAGCAACAGGGTCTTGAAGGTCGTCATCAGAACTGTGTCCCTACGTTGAAGGTAACGAGTTTCTTGTCGTCGCCAGGCTGTGTCACGATAGCCTTGGCGAGATCGATACGGAGCGGGCCAAACGGCGACGTCCAGTTGACGCCGATCCCGACCGACACGCGCGGCCGTGCCGAATTGCCAAGGAAAGTTTCCTTGAACGGTTGCGAAGCGATCAGCGCGGTATTGGGCACGATGCCGTTACAATTGCCTGATCCGTCCGGAATGCCGGTGGCGCAGGCCGTCGTCACCGACACCCCCGCGCCGTTGACATAGGAATATAGCGCGTTGCCGGCCGTATCACGCTGCGGCAATGGCAGAACTACCTCCCTGCCGTTAGCGTCCACCGTCGTCGGGAAGGTCGCGGTCTTCAACGGCTCGGTGATGCTGAACAGACTGCCGACCTGAGCGTAAATCGTCGGGCGAAGCCCCAGTTCGCGCGCGCCCGAGCCGAGCGGAATCTCCAGCTCTACCTTGCCAAGGTAGTAAGCATTCCCGCCCAGCGCGTCGTCGACGATCTGGTTGCGATCGGTCACCAGCACCTGCGCGCCGGTTGTCGCATCGGTCGTATAAGACTGGCGCAACACGCGCGGACCGACGCCGCGGATGTCGAAGCCGCGGAACTGCGGCTCACCCAGGTAGAAGCGGTCGGTGATACGGACCTTGTCGATGCCCGGTCCACGCGACCCTTCGAGCGAACGGATATAGCCGCCCTCCGCCGTGACCGAGGCTACAAAGCCACTGCCCAGCCCCCAGAATTTCGAGCCCTCCACGCGGGTCCGGACATATTTCACGTCGCCGCCCAGCCCGGCGAAATCCTGGCTGAACACGAACCGCTGACCGCGCGTGGGGCGCAACCGGCTGTTGAGGCTGTCAAAGATCAGCGAATAACCGACGCTCGACGTCAGGCGATTCCCCAGCGAGTCGCACAGATACCGGCCCGCCTTCAGCGGATCGCAGCTGCCGTTGGTAAAGAACGTCGCCTGGTCCAGCCCGACTTCGTCGTAGGAGAAACTGTAGCGTCCGGCGAGTTGCCAATATTCGGTCAGCGCCACGCCCGTGCGGACCTGGAAGCCGGTCGATACCTGGCTGTAGGTGGTGTTACGGCTCGTCCCGACGAACTGGAAGGCGTTATAGTCGCGGCGGAACAGGTCGACGCCCAGCGCGATGTTCTTGTCGAAGATATATGGCTCGGTAAAGCCCAGCTCGATCGACTTGGAATAGCTCGAATAATTCACGCCCGCGCGCAGCGTCTGGCCTTTGCCGCGGAAGTTTTCCTGCGTGATATTCGCCTGGATGATAAAGCGTTCGAGGCTGGAGAAGCCCGCCGACAGCTGCAGCTGCCCGGTCGCCTTTTCCTCGACGTTCGCTTCCAGCACGACGCGATCGGGCGTCGAGCCCTGCACCTGCTTGATCTCGAACTTGTCCTGGAAATAGCCGAGCGAGTTGATGCGATCCTGCGAACGCTTCACCTGGAAGCTGTTGAACGCATCGCCCTCCGCCACGCGCACCTCGCGCCGGATCACCTTGTCCTGCGTGTTGACGTTGCCGGTGATATCGACACGCTCGACATAGGTGCGCTGCGCCTGGCCGATGTGAAAGTTGATCGACATCGTCAGCGCGTCACGGTCACGCTGAAACTCGGGGTTGACGTCAGTAAAGGCGTAGCCAAACAGACCGGCGGTCTCGCTCAGATTGTCGACCGTATCCTCGACCATCTTGGCGTTGTACCAGTCGCCCTTCTTCACCGGCAGCGTCGCGGCCAGCTTCTTGCCTTCGAAATCGCGGATGTCGCTGTCGACCGTCACGTCGCCGAATTTGTAGCGCGGCCCTTCTTCCACCACATAGGTGATGATGAAGTCCTTGCGATCGGGGGTCAGTTCGGCGACCGCCGACGTCACCCGAAAATCGGCGTAGCCCTGCGTCAGATAGAATTGCCGCAGCTTCTGCTGATCATAGGCCAGACGATCCTGGTCATAGGATGTGCCCGACGAGAGGAAGCGGTAGAAACGCGCTTCCTTCGTCGCCATTTGAGCGCGCAGCTTGCCGTCGTCGAACACCTCGTTCCCGATGATGTTGATCTGGCGGACCTTGGATTTCGGCCCCTCGCTGACTTCGAAGACGACATCGACGCGATTCTGGTCGAGGCTGACCATTTTCGGCTGCACCGTCGCGGCGAAACGGCCCTGACGACGGTAGAGTTCGATAATGCGCGCGACGTCGGCACGCACCGCCGACCGGGTGAAGATCTGACGCGGCTTGAGCCGCACCTCCTTGCTGATCTTGTCTTCCTTGAGGCGCTTGTTGCCCTCGAAGATGACGCGATTGATGATCGGATTCTCGCGCACGCGAATCACGATCTCACCCGTTTCAGCTCCCGAAATCGAAACGTCGGCGAACAAATCGCTGGCGTAAAGATCCTTGATTGCCTGATCGAGGGTTTCGTTCGTATAGGCCTGCCCCTGGCGCAGCTTGGTATAGCTGAGCGCAGTCTCCGGCTCGATCCGCTGCGTGCCCTCCACTCGTAGCGACGTGATCATACGCGCGCCCGGCGTGTTCACGGCGACCGCCGGGGCGGTATCAGCATCGCTCGTCGGGCGTCCGGACGCCGGCTCGGCGGCGGGACGCGCGCGCTGGGGGCGCCCGGGCGCCTGCGCCGCGGCAACCGCGGGCAGGCCAGCGAGCATCGTGCAGCCAAGCAGAGTCGCCGAGGCACGCGCCCGCGAAGTCGAAACGTTGAGCACCGTCACCAAAAATCCCACCCGAGAGAAACCGTCACATTGCAGGGTCGCGCTGCCCTGCCTTACCTTCGTCAACCGATCAAGCCGGCCAGATGCCGCCATAGGCCGAAGTTACCGAGATCATTGAACGTCACCAGCAGCATCAGCGCCAGTACCGCCATCAGACCGCCACGATAGGCCCATTCCATCGTCTGTGGGGCAACGGGCTTTCGCCGGATCGCCTCGATCACGTAGAAAAAAAGATGCCCGCCATCGAGCATCGGCACTGGCAGCAGATTGATGAACCCAAGATTGATCGACACCAGCGCGATCAGGAACACGAACGCCTCAGGCCCGAGCGTGATCTGTTCGCCTGACACCTTGGCGATCGACAGCGGACCGCCAAGTTCCTTCACCGAACGCCGTCCGCTGATGATCTGGCCGATCGTCTCGACCATCATCTCCACGATCTGCCCGGTACGCTGTACCGCGACGATCGGTGCTTCGATCAGGCCGACCGGCCGGACCACCGGCGCGCCCGGTGCGATGCCCAGCAATCCGACGCGATATTCGTTGCCGAAGCGATCGCGCTGCACCTGCGTGCCGATCGTCGCGGCGACGCTTGTGGCACTGCCGCCGCGTTCATAGTCGATCCGCACGCGCTCCCCGGCGCGGATCTTGACGAAGCGCACCATGTCTTCGAACGTTTCGACCGGACGACCGCCCAGCGCGGTGATCCGATCGCCAGCGCGCAGCCCCACCTGCGCGGCGGCCGTCCCCGGCATCGCCTGCCCGACCACCGCCGGCGTGCGCGCATCGCCATAGGCAAGCGCAAAGCCCGCCAGGATCAGGATCGCGACGACGAAATTGATCGCCGGCCCCGCAGCGACGATGATCGCGCGCTGCCAGACCGGCTTGGCCTGAAACGTCTGGCGCCGTTCCTCGGCGGGCAACGCCAGCCAGTCGGCGGACGGTTGGCTCGCAGGATTCATGTCGCCGGCGAAGCGCACATAGCCGCCCAAGGGCATCCAGCCGATTTTCCAGCGAGTGCCGCGCCGGTCGGTCCAGCCGGCGATTTCGCGACCGAAACCGATCGCGAACGCCTCTGCCTTCACGCCAAACCAGCGACCGGCGAGGTAATGTCCCATCTCATGGATGAAGACGAGCGGACCGATCACCAGAACAAAGGCGAGGACCGTCAGCAAAAGTCCCGGAGTCTGGATCACGCCACGCCATCCTTCACGCGCTCACCCGCGATCCTGCGCGCTTCCGCATCGACATGGAGGACCGCGTCGAGCGTTTCCGGCGCGGCCGGGGCGTAACGCTGCAAGGTATCGTCCACGATTGCGGCGATTTCAAGAAACCCGATGTTACCTGCCAGAAATGCCGCCACCGCCACTTCATTGGCGGCATTCAGGATCGCGGGACGCGCCCCGCCCTCGTCTGCGGCAGCGCGCGACAGGGCCAGCGCCCGGAACCGCACCGGATCGGGCGATTCGAAATCGAGACGTCCGAGCGCGACCAGGTCCAGCGGTGCCATCGGCGTCGCCATCCGCTCCGGCCACGCCAGGCAATGCGCAATGGGGACGCGCATGTCGCTCGGCCCCAGCTGCGCCAGCATCGAGCCGTCGATATAATCCACCATGGAATGGATCACCGACTGGCGATGGATCACGATCTCGATCCGCTCGACCGGCACCGGGAAAAGCCGCGCCGCCTCGATCAGTTCGAGCCCCTTGTTCATCATCGTCGCGCTATCGACCGAGATCTTCGCGCCCATCGACCAATTGGGGTGCGCCACCGCCTGCGCCGGCGTGACGGCCGCCATATCGCCGAGCGCCCAGTCGCGGAACGGCCCGCCGCTGGCGGTCAGCACGATGCGGCGGATGCTGTCAGGACGTGCCGCGTCAAGGCATTGGAAGATCGCGTTATGCTCACTGTCGGCGGGCAACAGCGTCGCGCCGCAACGCGCCGCCGCCGCAGTAATGATATCGCCCGCCGATACCAGCGGCTCCTTGTTGGCGAGCACCACGGTGCCGCCCTGCTCGATCGCCGCCAACACGGGTTTCAGCCCGGCGCATCCGACGATCGCGCCCATCGTCCAATCCGCGCCGAGCGCCGCGGCCTCGCACACCGCCGCGGGGCCACCGGCCACATGCGTCCGCGTCCCCGCCAGCGCCGCCCGCAGCTCCGGCAGACAGGCTTCGTCGGCCACCACCGCCATTTCCGCATCGGTCCGGATCGCCGCGGCGGCAAGCCTTGCGACATCGCAATTGGCGGTCAGCGCGCGAACCCGGAAACGGTCCGGTGCCCGCTCGACGAGGTCGAGCGTCGAAGTGCCGACCGACCCGGTCGCGCCGAGGATGGTCACCGTCCTCATGACAGCAACACGCCCAATGCCACCAGCACCGCCGCGACGGGGGCAACCGGCACCAGTCCGTCGAGCCGATCGAGTACCCCCCCATGGCCGGGCAGGGTATTGCCACTGTCCTTCACCCCGGCCTGACGCTTCAGCATGCTTTCGAACAGGTCGCCGATCTGGGCCAGGATCGCGAGGAACGGCGTGGCGATCGCCAGCAGCGGCGGCAGATCGGCCAGCGCCCACAACAGCCCGCCCAGGATCGTTGCGGCCACCATGCCGCCGAACAGCCCGGCCCAGGTCTTGTTCGGGCTGAGCCGCGGTGCGAGCTTGGGGCCGCCGATCGAACGTCCAGCGAAAAAGGCGCCGATGTCGCAGGCCCAGACCAGCGCCATCGTCCAAAAGGCATATAAGAGCCCGTCGTCCTGCCGGCGCAGATAGACAAGCGCCAATACCGGCAGGCCGCAATAGAGCACCCCTGCCGCCAGTTTGGGCAGCCGCGTGACGATCGCGACGAAAAACGCCGCGCCCGCCACCAGGCCGAGTGTGAAGAAGTCGCGCGTCTCCAGCACCAGCCACGCCGGCGCCATCGTCGCGAGCGGCACGCTGAGCGCGAACTGGCCGAGCCGCTTGGTACGCGCGGGTGCCTTTTGCAGCCCTGCCCATTCCGCCATCATCAGCAGCGATACGACCACCGCCAGCAGCCAGAAGGCGAAGCCCCCCGCCCATAGCGCCAATACCGCGACCGCGATCATCACCACGCTGGCGATCATCCGCAGCCGCAGGTTCGACGGCGTGCGCCATCGGGCATCCGGCGTGTCGAGCAAGATTTCCGATGGCCGGTCGGGCGCGGGGGCGGGCGGATGCTGCCCGGGATCAATCATAAGGGAAAATGCTCACAAACCGCCATAGCGACGCTGGCGCTGACCATAAGCGCGGATCGCCGCGTCCAATTCGTCGGCGCCGAAATCGGGCCATAACGTATCGACGAACAGCAACTCCGCATAGGCCGCCTGCCACAACAGGAAATTGGACAGCCGCTGCTCCCCCGACGTTCGGATCATCAAGTCGAGCGGCGGCAGGTCGCGCGTCTCCAGCTCGCTTTCGATCGCCGCCGAGTCGATCGAATCCGGGGACAATTCGCCCGCCGCCGCGCGCCGCGCCAGCCGCTGTGCGGCCGCGACCAGTTCGGCATGAGCGCCGTAATTCAGCGCGATCGCGAGGATCGGGCCGGTATTCGCGGCGGTCCGTGCCAGGGCGTCGTCGACCAGCGCGGTGACGTCGCCAGGGAAGCGGCGATAGTCGCCGATCACACGGAGCCGCACATTCTCACGCACCAATTCCGCCAGATCGTTGCGGATGAAGAATTTCAGCAGCCCCATCAGGCCGCTGACCTCGTCCTCCGGGCGCCGCCAGTTTTCCGACGAAAAAGCGTAGAGCGTCAGTGCCTCCAGCCCCATCGAACGCGCCGCGCGGCTGACCGCGCGCACCGCCTCCACTCCCGCGCGATGCCCCGCCGCCCGTGGCAAGTGCCGGCGTGCCGCCCAGCGGCCGTTACCGTCCATGATGATCGCCACGTGCCGCGGCATCGCCGTCGGTTCGTCACGCTGCGGAGCCGCTGCCGTCGCCATCAATCCCTCCCCCGGAATGCGCGACGCATCACTTACCCAGGATTTCCTTCTCCTTGGCGGCCGACACCGTATCGATATCGACGATCGTCGCGTCGGTCAGCTTCTGCACCTCGGTTTCGTGACGCTTGCGTTCGTCCTCGCTGAATACGCCCTTCTTCTCGTCCGTCTTCAGCGCGTCCATGCCGTCGCGGCGGACGTTGCGCACCGCCACCTTGGCCTTTTCCGCATATTGCCCGGCCAGCTTCGCCAGCTCCTTCCGCCGTTCCTCGGTCAAGTCCGGGATCGGCAGGCGCAGCGTGTTACCGTCGTTGATCGGGTTCAGCCCAAGGCCGGCCGAGCGGATCGCCTTTTCGACCGGGCCGACGTTCGATTTGTCCCACACCTGCACCGACAGCATGCGCGGTTCCGGCGCGGACACCGTCGCAACCTGATTAAGCGGCATATGCGAGCCATAGACCTCGACCGTTACCGGATCGAGCAGCGAGGTCGAGGCACGCCCCGTGCGCAGGCCGCCAAGATCCCCCTTGAGCGATTCGACCGCGCCGTTCATCCGGCGCTCCAGATCGGCCTTGTCATACGCGGGCATCACATCGTCTCCATCTTGTTCTGCACGACCGTCGACACGCCCTCTCCGCGCAGCACGGCGGCAAAATTGCCATGCTCGCGGATGTTGAACACGACGATCGGAATGTTCGAATCACGACACAGCGCGATCGCGCTGGCGTCCATTACCTTCAGGTTCTTCGCCAGGACGGTGTCGTAACTGACGGTTTCATATCGCGTCGCGCCCGCGACCTTCTTCGGGTCTGCGTCATAGACACCGTCCACCGATGTCCCCTTGAACAGCGCGTCGCAGTTCAATTCGGCCGCGCGTAGCGCCGCGCCACTGTCGGTGGTGAAGAACGGCGATCCCACGCCAGCCGCGAAGATCACCACCCGCCCCTTTTCAAGGTGCCGGGCGGCGCGGCGACGGATGAACGGTTCGCAAACCGACTGCATCGGGATCGCCGACTGCACCCGGGTGTCGACGCCGATCTGCTCCAGCGCGTTCTGCACCGCCAGCGCGTTCATCACGGTGGCCAGCATGCCCATGTAATCGGCGGTGCCGCGCTCGAAACCCTTGGCGGCGGCGGCGAGGCCGCGGAAGATGTTGCCCCCGCCCACGACGATGCACAGCTCGAACCCCTGCGCCTTGACGTCCGCGATCTCCTCCGCGACGCGCGCGGTGACCGCCGGGTCGATCGCCAGCCCTCCCTCGCCCATCAGGACTTCGCCCGACAGTTTCAGCAGGATACGTTTGTAGCGAGGCTGGGTCATGGGATCCGGGCGCTGGTGGAAGGCGCGCGGACCCTAGGCGGCACGCCCGCGGCTGGCAATGGGTTGACGGGCTTCGCCCGCGGCATGTTCCGGCGGAGGAACGTGAATGTCGATCCGCCTCGACGTCAACCCCCCGACCCCAGAGTGAGCGCCGAGCCACCAACGAGAACCGCCGCCCCGGTTACCCGAAGCGGCGGCCCCACGTCTTCAGCGAAGCGCGGCGCGGGTCAGGCGTGTTGCGGCACGCCCGAAGCGGCGGCGACTTCGGCAGCGAAATCGGACACTTCCTTTTCGATGCCCTCGCCCAGCTGGAAACGGACATAGTCCTTCAGCTTGATCTCGGCACCGGCATCCTTGCCCGCCTTGGCGACGACGTCGCTGATCTTGGTCTTGCCGTCCATCACGAACAGCTGGCTCACCAGCGCGTGTTCCTTGCGGTACTTCGCGATCGAACCCTCGACCATCTTCGCGATGATGTCGGCCGGCTTGCCCGATTCGGCTGCCTTTTCGGTCGCAATCGCGCGCTCGCGCTCGATTTCCGCCTCGTCGAGGTCATCCTCGTTCAGCGCCTTCGGGAAAGCAGCGGCAATATGCATCGCCAGCTGCTTGCCCAGTCCCTGCAGCACCTCGTCGGATGCCGCCGACTCAAGGGCGACCAGCACACCGATCTTGCCGAGACCGGGCGCCTGCTGGTTGTGGACATAAGCGACGACCGCGCCCTGTGCCACGTCGAGGCGCTTGGCGCGGCGGATCGACTGGTTCTCGCCGATCGTCGCGATATTGTTCGTCAGCGCTTCTTCGACGGTGGTGCCCGACGGCATCTTTTCCGCCTTGATCGCCTCGACATCGCCGCCGGTCGCCAGCGCGATCTGGGTGACGTCACGGACGAAGTTCTGGAACTGCTCGTTCTTCGCGACGAAGTCGGTTTCCGAATTCACCTCGACCACCGCACCCTTGGTGCCGGCCACCGCGATGCCGACCAAACCCTCTGCGGCGGTACGGCTCGATTTCTTCTGCGCGGCGGCAAGGCCCTTGGTGCGCAGCCAGTCCAGCGCGGCATCGGTGTCGCCGCCGGTCTCGTTCAGCGCCTTCTTGCAGTCCATCATGCCCGCGCCGCTCTTCTCGCGCAGGTCCTTGACCATCGCTGCCGTAATATCGGCCATCACACTGTCCTCGCTTGGGTATGCCGACGCGCGACGGTTCCGGTGAACCGCCGCGCGTCGACCATGAAATCAGGAGCCCCCTAGAGAGGCTCCATGACGATTACGCGGCAGCCGTCGCGTCGGCCGGAGCCTCTGCCACCTCTTCGGCCACCGCTTCATTGGCCAGCGCCTCCTCGGCGGGCGGCTCGCTCATCGCGCCCAGATCGACGCCGCGGCTGGCCTGCTGCTGCTGGTTGCCGCGGGTCGCCGCGATCGCGATCGCCTCGCAATACAGGCGGATCGCGCGGGCCGCGTCATCATTTGCCGGCACCGGAAAGGCGATGCCATCCGGCGAGACGTTCGAATCGAGAATCGCGACGACCGGGATGCCAAGCGTATTGGCCTCCTTGATCGCCAGCTCTTCCTTGTTGGCGTCGATCACGAACATCACGTCGGGAATGCCGCCCATGTCGCGGATACCGCCCAGCGACAGTTCCAGCTTGTCCCGTTCGCGGGTGAGCTGGAGCACTTCCTTCTTGGTGAGGCCGGCGGTGTTGCCCGACAACTGCTCTTCGAGCGCCTTCAGGCGCTTGATCGAATTGGAAATCGTCTTCCAGTTGGTGAGCATGCCGCCCAGCCAGCGGTGGTTGACGAAATGCTGGCCGGCGCGCCGCGCCGCGTCAGCGATCGGCTCCTGCGCCTGGCGCTTGGTGCCCACGAACAGCACCTTGCCGCCCTGCGCCACCGACTGCGACACGAACTCCAGCGCGCGCGCGAACAGCGGCACGGTCTGCGACAGATCGATGATGTGGACGCCGTTGCGCTCACCGAAGATGTAGGGCTTCATCTTCGGGTTCCAGCGATGCGTCTGGTGACCGAAGTGCGCGCCGGTTTCGATAAGCTGCTGCATGCCGACGACAGGAGCCGCCATAGATAAGTTTCCTTCCGGTTGAGCCTCTGGGAAGCGGATGACGCGTGCGGCCTGCAAGGCCAGCGCACCGGTGTATGATGCTTCCCATGTGGGGTTAGAGCACGCACCTTATCCGCGCGGTGACGATTTTGCAAGCGTCAACGCCGTGTTGACAGTGCAGAACAGATATGGAACAAGGCTCGGGAACAGACCATGAACTGCCGCAATCGCTAAATAAATTCGTCACGAATCGGACATTTCTGTTCCGTTTTGGGACGGTCGCCGGAACCGCTAGGGGATTCAGGTATTTGGCGTGGGTTGGTTCGCGAGAGGCTTAAGGAGGCGAACATGTTGACGGCTATGGCTATCGTCCTTTTCGGCGGAGCGTTCTCGGTGGCGGGTTATGCGATCGCCGGCACCGTGCTGCCACAGATGGACAAGATCACGGCCGCGCTGCGTGGCAACGTACCGCCGGCACGGTTTGAGCCGCTCGCTGCGCTGGTGAAGGCTGAACGCCGGATCGCCGTCAGGCGCTGGTCGGCGGCGTCGGCTCCTGTCCCGCGTTCGTCGATCCGGCGCGAAGCCGCCTGATCCGCGCATAGCTGGCGACGCTGAACGGCAACGCCAGCAGATAGACGATCCCGGCACCAGCCGCGGTTTGCCAGGGCGCGCTGACGGCCGCCGCCCCGACCAGCACCACCACCGCGATCGCCTCGAACCGGATGTTCCTGCGCAAACGCAGCGATGTCCACGAGAAGGTCGCCAGGCTCGACACCATCAGCAACGCCACCAGAATCGTCCACGGCGCGACCAGTCGTGGATCGCGGACGATCGGCGATTCGGTGACGAACCACAGGAACAGCGGCAACAAGGCAAGTGCCGCACCGGCCGGCGCGGGCACGCCGGTGAGGAAACCGGCGGACTTGTGCGGCTGTTCATCGGCGTCGATCGCCGCATTGAACCGCGCGAGCCGTAGCGCGCAGAACACCGCCAGCACCAGCGACGCCATCCAGCCGAAGCGCGGCAAGGCGTGGAGCGACCAGAGATAGATGATCAGCGCCGGGGACACCCCGAACGAGATCGCATCCGACAGCGAGTCGAGTTCCGCGCCGAAGCGGCTTTCGCCGTGCAGGATCCGGGCGACCCGCCCATCGAGCCCGTCGAGCACGCCTGCGATCATCACCATGACCACCGCAAGCTCGAAATGGCCCGAGATCGCGAAACGTATCCCCGACAATCCCGAACAAAGCGCCAGCGCGGTCACCGCATTGGGGGCGACGGCGCGCAGCGGCAGTCCGCCGACAGGGCGCCGCAATCCGCGGCGGACGGGCGGGCGCATGGTTATTGCGCGATCGCGCTGACGGGCGCGCCGCCGAAGCGACCGAGCACCGTCTCGCCCGCGATCGATCGCTGCCCGAGCGCCACCTGCGGCACGCAGCCTTCGGGCAGGAACACATCGACGCGGCTGCCGAACCGGATCAGCCCGATACGCTGGCCGACCGCGACGATATCGCCGATCTTCGCGAAGGCGACGATCCGGCGTGCGACGAGGCCAGCGATCTGTGTGAAGCCGACCTTGCGACCGTCGAAGCCCTCTACGACGAAATGCTGGCGCTCATTGTGCTCTGACGCCTTGTCGAGATCGGCGTTGAGGAATTTGCCGGAGATATAGACGACTTGCCGGATCGTCCCCGCGATCGGGGCACGGTTGATATGCACGTCGAAGACCGACATGAACACCGATACGCGCACCAGCGGCGCCTCGCCCAGCTCGCCGACCAGTTCGCGCGGCACGGGCACGCGCTCGATCATCGTCACCAGCCCGTCGGCGGGGGAGACGATCAGATCGTCACCGATCGGCGTGGCGCGCACCGGATCGCGGAAGAAGGCCGCGACCCATAGGGTAAGGCCCAGGAACGGCCAGAAAAATACCTTCGACACGATCGTCATCAGCAAGGTGATGCCGAAGGCGATCGCGGTGAATTTCTGTCCTTCGGGGTGAATGGCGGGAAAGCGCCATTTCACCGTCGTGGTAACGGGAATGCCGCCGTGCTGCGGCGGTTTGTCAAGCGAGGTCATCGTGGCGGTCTATCGGGGTCGGTGCGTGGTGACAATGTCTCGCGGCGAGGCGCGGTCGACGCGGCACGTGGTTGATCCTCCGCGCCCTTCCCCCTATCGACCCCGCAAACCTCCCCTCAAAAGGAAACGCATATGGCGAAGATCAAGGTAAAGACGCCCGTCGTGGAGATCGACGGCGACGAAATGACGCGGATCATCTGGGAGTGGATCCGCGAACGCCTGATCAAGCCGTACCTCGACATCGATCTGGAATATTACGACCTCAGCATCGAGCATCGCGATGCCACCGACGACCAGGTGACAGTGGATTCCGCGAAGGCGATCCAGAAATATGGCGTTGGCGTGAAGTGCGCCACGATCACCCCGGACGAGGCGCGCGTCGAGGAGTTCAAGCTCAAGAAAATGTGGAAGTCGCCGAACGGCACGATCCGCAACATCCTGGGCGGTGTCGTGTTCCGCGAGCCGATCGTGATCCGCAACGTGCCCCGTCTGATCCCCGGCTGGACCCACCCGATCGTGGTCGGCCGCCACGCCTTCGGCGATCAGTACAAGGCGACCGACTTCAAGGTGCCGGGTGCCGGCCGCCTGACGATGAAGTGGCAGGGCGAGAACGGCGACACGATCGAGGAGGAGGTGTTCAACTTCCCCGGCGCCGGTGTCGCGATGGGCATGTACAATCTCGACGAGTCGATCCGCGATTTCGCGCGGGCGTCGATGAACTATGGCCTTGGGCGCAACTGGCCGGTCTATCTGTCGACCAAGAACACGATCCTGAAGGCCTATGACGGTCGCTTCAAGGATATCTTCGCCGAAGTCTTCGAGGCCGAATTCAAGGATCAGTTCCAGGCCGCCGGCATCGTCTACGAACACCGCCTGATCGACGACATGGTCGCCAGCGCGCTGAAGTGGAACGGCGAGTTCGTCTGGGCCTGCAAGAATTACGACGGTGACGTGCAGTCGGATCAGGTGGCGCAGGGCTTCGGCTCGCTGGGCCTGATGACCTCGGTGTTGATGTCCCCGGATGGCAAGACGATCGAGGCGGAGGCGGCGCACGGCACCGTGACCCGCCACTATCGCCAGCACCAGCAGGGCAAGGCGACGTCGACCAACCCGATCGCGTCGATCTTCGCCTGGACCGGTGGCCTGAAATATCGTGGCAAGTTCGACGGCACACCGGACGTGACCCGCTTCGCCGAGACGCTGGAGCAGGTCTGCATCGAAACGGTCGAAAAGGGAGACATGACCAAGGATCTCGCGATCCTGATCGGGCCCGACCAGAAGTGGATGACGACCGAGCAATTCTTCGAGGCGGTGCGCGTCAACCTCGAGAACAAGATGGCGAACTGGGCGTAACGCCCCGCTGGCGTGGGGTGGTGCCGGAAGGCTTCCGGCGCCACCCGGTTTGTGGTTCCACCACCACGTCCCTATAGAAGCCCGATGCCCGTCACCGCCAAGATCTGCGGCCTGTCCGATGCCGCGACGCTCGATGCCGCCGTGGCCGGTGGGGCGAGCCATATCGGGTTCGTCTTCTTTCCCCCCTCACCGCGCTGCGTCGGCTTCGATCAGGTGGCGGCCCTCGCGGCACGCATGCCCGACGATGTCCGCCGGGTCGGCGTGTTCGTCGATCCTATCGACGAGTGGCTCGATACCGCGATCGCCGCCGGGCGCCTTGACGTGATCCAGGTACACAAGACCGCACCGGCCCGTATCACGGCGCTGCGCGAGCGGTATCGTATCGACATCTGGGCGGCGATCGCGGTGAAGACACGCGCCGATCTCGCCACCGCGTCCGCTTATGCCGGGGCGGCCGATCGCATCCTGTATGACGCCAAGACGCCCGAGGGCGCCGCGCTTCCCGGCGGAATGGGGGTTCGCTTCGACTGGCGGCTGCTCGACGGTTTTCGGCACCCGCTGCCCTGGGCGCTGTCCGGCGGTCTTGATGCCGCCAACGTCGCGGAGGCCGTCGCGCGCACCGGGGCGACGCTGGTGGATGCATCCTCCGGCATCGAACGCGCGCCGGGCGTCAAGGACGTGGACAAGATCGCCACCTTCCTGCAACGGGTCGCCGCACTATGAACGTTCCCAACTCCTTCCGCGCCCAGCCCGATGAGCGCGGCCATTTCGGTGACTATGGCGGCCGCTATGTCGCCGAGACGCTGATGCCGCTGATTCTCGATCTGGAGCGTGAGTATCGCGCCGCAAAGGAGGATCCCGCCTTCGCCCGGCAATTCGAGGAGCTGTTGCGCGATTATGCCGGCCGCCCGTCGCCGCTCTATTTCGCCGAGCGGCTGACCGATGCACTGCGCGACGGTGCACCCGCCGGCAAGGGCGCGCAGATCTGGTTCAAGCGTGACGAGCTGAACCATACCGGCTCGCACAAGATCAACAACACGATCGGCCAGATCCTGCTCGCGATCCGCATGGGCAAGACGCGCATCATCGCCGAAACCGGTGCGGGATCGCACGGTGTCGCGACCGCGACGGTGTGCGCGCGCTTCGATCTGCCCTGCGTGATCTACATGGGCGCAAAGGATATCGAGCGGCAGCAACCGAACGTCTTCCGCATGAAGTTGCTGGGCGCGGAAGTGCGACCGGTGACGTCCGGCGCGCAGACGCTGAAGGACGCGATGAACGAGGGGCTGCGTGACTGGGTCGCGAACGTGGCCGATACCTTCTACCTGATCGGCACCGCCGCCGGGCCACATCCCTATCCCGAAATGGTGCGCGACTTTCAGAGCGTGATCGGACGCGAGGCGCGGGCGCAAATGCTTGACCGTATCGGCCGCCTGCCCGACCTGCTGGTCGCGGCGATCGGGGGCGGCTCGAACGCGATCGGTCTCTTCCATCCATTCCTCGACGATCCATCGGTGCGCATGCTCGGGGTCGAGGCGGCGGGCGAAGGGCTGAACAAGAAGCACGCCGCCAGCCTGTCGGGCGGGTCGCCCGGGGTGCTGCACGGCAACAAAACCTATCTGCTGCAAGACGATGACGGACAGATCGCGGAGGCGCACTCGATCTCCGCCGGGCTCGATTATCCGGGCATCGGGCCGGAGCACGTCTGGCTGAAGGAACAGGGCCGCGTCGACTATACCTCGGCGACCGATCGCGAGGCGCTCGATGCCTTCCAGCTGCTCGCGCGGACCGAGGGTATCCTGCCCGCGCTGGAGCCGAGCCACGGCCTGGCCGCCGCCGCCCGGGTGGCGCGCACGATGGATCGCGACGCGATCATCCTCGCCAATTTGTGCGGACGCGGCGACAAGGACATGACGACCGTCGCCGACGCGCTGGGGGTGGCGATATGACCGCAGGCCTTGCGGAGGGTGTCGGCCGGACACGCCTCGCCGCCGCTTTCGCCAAGGGCCGCCCCGCGTTGGTGTGTTTCATCACCGCCGGCGATCCCGATGTGACGGCCACCCCGGCGATCCTCGACGCGCTTGTTGCCGGGGGCGCCGACGTGATCGAGCTGGGCATGCCGTTCACCGACCCGATGGCGGACGGCCCCGCGATCCAGGCGGCGAACATCCGCAGCCTGTCCGCCGGCACGACGACCCCGGATATCCTGCGCATCGCCGCCGACTTCCGCGCGCGCCACCCCGATGTACCCTTGGTGCTGATGGGTTATGCCAATCCGATGCTGCGACGCGGGGCGGCATGGTTCGCGCAGGAGGCCGGTCGCGCCGGGGTGGACGGAATCATCTGTGTCGATATCCCGCCCGAAGAGGACGACGCACTGGGGCCGGCACTCCGCGAGGCGGGCATCGATCCCATCCGGCTGGCGACGCCGACCACCGATGCCGCCCGCCTGGGCGAGGTGCTGTCGAAGGCGAGCGGCTTCATCTATTATGTCTCGGTCGCGGGCATCACCGGCAAGCAGCAGGCGATGCAATCCTCGATCGAGGAAGCGGTCGCCCGGCTGAAAGCGGCGACCGAGCTGCCGATCGCGGTGGGCTTCGGCGTCCGCACGCCCGAACAGGCGCGCGGCATCGGGGCGGTCGCCGATGGCGTGGTCGTAGGCTCCGCGATCGTGGAGATCGTCGCGCGCCACGGTGCCGCCGCCGCCGCGCCGGTCACCGCTTATGTCCAGTCCCTGTCGGCGGCGCTCGCCGATGCACGAAAGCAACCCGCATGAGTTGGCTCAGCAACGTCCGCAACGCGCTGTCCGGGATCGTCCCCGGTGCCAAGGCCCAGACCCCCGACAATCTGTGGCACAAGTGCAAGGGTTGCGGGACGATGGTGTTCACCAAGGAGCTGGAGGAGAACCTCCACGTCTGCCCGACGTGCGACCATCATGAGCGGATCGGCCCGAAGGAGCGCTTTGCCTATCTCTTCGATCCCGGCAGTGCGGAGGTGCTGTCACCGCCGCGCGCCACCGAGGATCCGCTGAAATTCCGCGATTCGAAGCGTTACGCCGATCGGCTGAAGGCAGCCCGGACCAGCACCGGCGAGCAGGATGCGTTCGTCAACGCGCGCGGCACGATCGACGGGCAACGTGTCGTCATCGGGGTGCAGGACTTCGCCTTCATGGGCGGCTCGATGGGCCAGGCGGTGGGCGAGGCGTTCATCCAGGGCGTGGAGACCGCGATCCGCGACAAGGCCCCGTTCGTGGTCTTCACCGCATCGGGCGGTGCGCGGATGCAGGAAGGCATTCTCAGCCTGATGCAGATGCCGCGCAGCACCGTCGCGATCCAGATGCTGCACGACGCCGGCCTGCCTTATATCGTGGTGCTGACGGACCCCACGTCCGGCGGCGTGATGGCGGCCTATGCGATGCTGGGCGATGTGCAGATCGCCGAACCCAAGGCGACGCTGGCCTTTACCGGGCGGCGGGTGATCGAGAACACGATCCGCGAAAAACTGCCCGAGGATTTCCAGACCAGCGAATATTATCTGGAGCATGGCATGATCGACATGGTCGTGCATCGCCGCGATCTGCGCGCACGCCTGGCGACGGTGATCGGCTATCTGTGCGGCGAGCGGAAGGCGGCCTGACGCGCGACGAAAGGCGCCACGGTGCCGGATCACGCCACTTCCTCTCATCGCGGGGTACAAGCGCAGCTTGACCGCCTTTGGTCGCTCTCGCCCGGCGCGGATGTCCTGGGGCTCGACCGGATCACCCGGCTGCTCGCGCGGCTGGGCGATCCGCACCTTCGGCTGCCGCCGGTGTTTCATGTCGCCGGCACGAATGGCAAGGGCTCGACCTGCGCCTATCTGCGCGCGGTGCTGGAGGCGGCGGGCTATCGCGTCCACGGCTATACCAGCCCGCATCTGGTGCGCTTCAACGAACGTATCCGCCTGGCCGGACGGTTGATCGATGACGAGGCACTGGCGACGGTACTGAGCGAGGTGCTGGATCGCGGGGGCGATATCGGCGCGAGCTTCTTCGAAGTCACCACCGCCGCCGCGTTTCTCGCCTTCGCGCAGGTGCCGGCCGATGCCTGTGTGATCGAGGTCGGCCTGGGCGGACGGCTGGATGCCACCAATGTCGTGCGCGATCCGGTCGCCGGCGGGATCGCGGCGCTGGGGATCGATCACCAGTCGTTCCTGGGCGATACGATCGAGCAGATCGCGGCCGAAAAGGCCGGCATCGCCAAACCCGGCATGCCGCTGCTGACGATGCGATATACGCCACCCGTCCGGGAGGTGGTGGCCTCGGTCGCGCATGCCGCCGGCGCGACGTGGATCGAATCGGGGCGCGACTGGCGCTTCGCGGTGGACGGCGACGCGATCCGCTACAGCGATGCCGCCGGAGACCTGCGTCTTCCCTTCCCCGCCCTGCCCGGCGCGCATCAGGCGGACAATTACGCCCTGGCGGTCGCGATGCTGCGCCATCAGCGGACGATGGCGATATCCCACGACGCACTGGGCCTCGCGGCGCATCGCGCGCGTTGGCCGGCACGGCTCCAGCGGCTCGGACAAGGCCCGTTGGTGACGCCGCTCGGCGGGGTGCCGGTCTGGCTCGATGGCGGGCACAACGCCTCTGCCGGCGCGGCGATCGGCGCGGCGTTGGGCGGCCTCATCGATGAGAGACCGCGCCCGCTGACCGTCGTGCTCGGGATGCTGGCGAACAAGGATCCCGCGGGGTTTCTGACACCTTTCTCCGATCGGATCGGGCGGCTGATCGCGCTGCCGGTGCCCGGGCATGCGCATCACGCGCCGGAGGCACTCGCCGCGCTGGCGCGATCGCTCGGCATACCGGAAGCCGTCACGGCGACCGATATCCGTGCGGCGATGGCGATGAGCGCCTCCCGTGGCCCGCAGGCGGTGCTGATCGCGGGTTCGCTTTATTTGGCGGGCGACACGCTGGCCGCGAACGACGAACTGCCCGACTGACCCTTGCCAGCGCCGGGGAAGCCTCGGGCGGCCCTGCTAAACTGGCAGACGTTCCGGGAACTGGCGCCGCTGGCCATCTTCCATCTGGCGGGCCTATAAGCGACACTGACGCCGCGCATGACCGCGACCGGTCCTTCACGCCGGCGAGCGGAGGGTGGCATGGTGGCGCGGATCGACAAGCGGGTTGATCGTCGGCGGATCGCGGCGACTGTCGTACCCGTCATCATCGTTTCACTGGCCGGGGTCGCGGTACGAACCCCGCTGGCATCGGCCTACCCGCTTGCTGCGCTGTTGCTGTTCCTCTGGATCGTCGCCGACACGCTGACGCTTGCGCTGGTCGCGCGGTCGTCAGGCCGCCCGGAACGAAGTGCCGTTCTGGGTGCGCTGGCCGGAGCGAGCGTGACGGTCTGGCTGGGATCGCCAGCGGCGATACGAAGCGCCCTTCGGGAAACGCCGATCGTCGCGCTGATGATGGGGGCCGCCGTTCTGGGCCATGTCGCCTGGGCCACGGTAAGGGCAAGACGCGCGTTGACCGGCCGTGGCGAGGATCGTCGAGCGCAGTGGGTGTCCGCCGCATCGGCGTTCCTTCCGCCCGCGCTGGTCCGGCTGGCTGTCGCAGAGCTTACCGTGATCCATATGGCCGTGTTCCGCTGGGGAGGGCCGGCCGATGTGCCGACGAACGCCCGCGCATTCGCCTACCATCGACATCTTACGCCAATGTGCGTCACGCTGCTGATCCTGTCCGGGATAGAGATGACGGTCTACCATCTGCTGCTGGGACATTGGAGCCGCACCGCAGCCATCGCCATGTTCATCCTCAGCGATGTGGGGTTCGTGTATCTGCTTGGCCTGATCAAGTCGTTTCGGTTCAGGCCGGTGTTGCTGATGCCTGATGGCATCCGCGTTCGGGCGGGCTTTCTGATCGACGAATTCATTCCCATCGACGCGATCTCGACGATCGACGGGGATTTCGGCGGCGAAGAGGTGCGCGACCCGGCTACCCTCAACGCGGCGCTGCTCGCCTGGCCCAACATCATGGTGCGTTTGAACCGTCCGCTGCATCGCCGCTCGCTTCTCGGCAAACGCACCCCGGCCGTTCGCGTCGCCTTTCGCCTGGACGATCCCGCATCGTTCACCCGGTTGCTTCTCTGGCGACTGGGCCAGCGATCCTAGCCCCGGAGCCATCGCTATTTCTGCGATTGACTTGCAATAGCGAAGCAACGATCCTCCTGTTGACCACGAGGAGTCGATCGTTCCATGACCCACCCCGCCACTCACACCACCCACAACGCCCTGCCGTACACGCTGCCCGATTGTCAGAACGCGCGCGTCCTGCTGTTCGCGATCCGGCGGATGGGTGCGCATGGATTGACGGACGCGCGGGCGGCGCATGTGATGTTCACCGCCTTCGGAGAGGCGTTCCGCCGCCCGCTGACGCTGTTACGCGGCCTGATGGCGGATATGGCGGCGCACGCGGTGCAGCCGATCGCGATCGCACCATGCTGCTGCCCCCGCATGACCCCGTCGGAGCGCAGCTTGTTGGAGATCATTGCCCGCGTCGAGACTCGCGGTGACAGCGCGCATTTCCTGATGAGGGATCTGCTCGGTCAGCGCCATGTCGAAGGCGTGCTGGCGACCGCGGCTGCGGTCGCCGCCGCCTTCGCCGACGAGGGACGACCGGTCACCGCCTGACGCGCTTCGTCATCCCCGGGCCTAGGGCGATACGCCGTCGCGCGCGTCGCCCGGCCCCTCGGTGCCCGCCGTTCCGACCGAGCGATCGACCAGCCCGGACCGGCTCATCCACCAGAACAGCAGGACCCCCGGCAGGGCGATCACCGTCGTCAGGATGTAGAAATTGACGAAGCCGACCGACTCCACCAGCGCACCCGCGGTCGCGCCGGTCAGGATCCGCCCCACGACGCTCGCTGCGGCGGAGATCAGCGCATATTGCGCCGCCGTGAAGCGCAGATCGCACAGAGCGGAGAAATAGGCGACGATCGTCACCCCGCCGATGCCCGAGGCGATATTCTCGAACAGCATCGCGGCCGCCAGGCCGCTGTTGGAGTGGCCCGCGGCGGCCAGCAGGGCGAACGCCGCGTTCGACGCCGCCATCAGGATAAGGCTGAGCAGCACCGACTTTTTCAGGCCCAACCGCGCATAAAGAGCCCCGCCGATGAAAATACCGATCAGGAACGCCCAGAATCCGATGCCGACATCGTAGAGCGCGATCTCGTCATTGCTGTACTTCATGTCGTCGAGCAGCAGCCGCAGCACGAGCTGCCCCAGGGTGTCGCCAATCTTGTGGATCAGGATGAACAGCAGGATCACCGACGCGCCGGGGCGTTGAAAGAATTCGACGAACGGCCGCCAGATCACCGCGACCGCCTCCCCGATACGCCGCCGCTCGCCCGGTTCGCGATAACGGCGCGGCTCGCCCAGCGTCAGCCCGGCGAGGATCGCTGGCAGCGCGAGCAACGCGCAGGCGAGGTACGCCCAGGTCCAGCCGTGCCGCGCCGCCACGATCAACGCGAGCGCCCCCGCCCCCGCTGACCCGATCCGCCAGCCATATTGGCTCATCCCCGATCCGACGCCAAGCTGCCGTGGTTCGAGTATCTCGATGCGATAGGCATCGATGACGATATCGAACGTCGATCCCGCCACCCCGACGAGGATCGCGGCGGTCGCGGTCGCGGCGATGCTGGCGGTCGGGTCCACCAGCGCCAGGTTGGTGACCGCCGCCATCACCAGCACACCAGTGAACAACAGCCACGACACGCGCTGCCCCAGCCGGCCGATTACCGGCAGCCGCACGCCGTCGACCATCCACGCCCACAGAAATTTCAGATTGTAGACCAGGAAGGCGAGGCTGAACGCGGTGACCGTCTTCTTGTCGATGCCGCTCTGCGCGAGCCGCGTCGTCAGCGTCGCTGCGATCATCGAATAGGGAAAACCCGACGAGATACCCAGCGCGAAGGCCGCCAGCGGGCCGCGTTCGACATAAGGGCGCACGCCGTCCCACCACGTCCGGCTCGACACGCCCGATTCCATCACCGCCAACCACTTGCTCCCGCCAGATGAACCGGCGACACTATCGACAAAAGACGGAGAGGAAAGCCATGAACTCACCGGAAGGCTCGCTGGCGCCGACCGACGGTCAGCTCGCATTGGCACGTTTGCTGGCGGAGGGCGGACGTCGCCGCGACGTCGGCGTGACGCATGTCGATGCCGCCGCCTATACCGATCCGGCGCGGCATCGCGCGGAACAGGAACGGATCTTCACCCGCGTACCGCTGGTCATCGCGCCATCGGCGCTACTGCCCGAGCCCAATATGGCGGTTCCCCATGATGGCTTTGGCAAGCCGCTGCTGATCACCCGCGACAAGGCGGGGGACGCGCATGTTTTCCTCAACGTCTGCAAACATCGCGGCACGCGCCTGGTGGAAGGTGCCGAGCAGGTTTGCGCGCCCCGGTTGGTCTGCCCCTATCATGCATGGAGCTATGCGCTCGATGGCCGGCTGATCGGCCTGCCGCGACGCGACGCCTTCCCCGATCTCGACACCGCGGAATTCGCGCTGACCCGCTTGCCAACCCGCGAGGCGGGCGGGCTGATCTGGTTCAGCTTCGACGAGCGGGCGGATTTCGCGGAAGCGGATGCGCTGGGGCTGGATTTCGACGCATTCGGCCTCGGCCATATGCATCTGTTCAAGCGCAAGACGCATCGGGTGGAGGCCAATTGGAAGCTCATCATGGACGCTTTCCTCGAAAGCTATCACGTCCTGCGGCTTCATGCCGGAACGATCGGCCCCTTCTTCAAGGACGGTGTCGCGAGCGCGGATACGATCGGCCCGCATCAGCGCTCGGCGGTCGGCCGTGACGTTGATGACGCCGCGGTGCGGGCGGCCGACTGGCCCACGCTGCGATCGGCGATCACCTACACCTATCAGATGTTCCCGGGCACGGTGTTGATTGTCAGCCCGGATTACGTGAACCTGATGGTGATGATGCCGCAAGCGCATGACCGCGTGCTGGTGGAGGATTTCATGCTGATCCCCGAACCGCCCGTGACCGAAAAGGCGCAGCGTCACTGGGAAAAGAGCTGGAACCTGCTCGATGGCGGGGTCTTCGCCGGCGAGGATTTTCGCGCGGCCGCCTTGGGGCAGCAGGGGCTGTCTTCAGGGGCGATGGAGCGAGTCACGCTGGGGACGCTCGAAGCCGGCATCCGTCAGTTCCACGACCAGGTCGAGGCGCGGCTGTAGCCGGTCGCCACGATCGGTGCGCGACCTCACTTGGTCGCGAACAGACGAAATCCGTTGGGGACACGCCGGGGCGGTTTGCCTTCGATCGTCTGCTCCACCGCGATGATCGCGTTGAGCAGGTCACGCTGCGCATAGGGCTTGGCGAGACATCCGATCGCCAGCGCCTGCGCCTCCGGTGGGCAGGCACTCGTCACGAACAACACCGGAATCTTGCGCTCTCCCGCCGCGCGCGCGACGTCCGTTCCGTCGCCGTCGGCGAGGTTGACGTCGACCAGGATCAGGTCGATCGCCTCGCCGTTGCGGATCACCGCCGCCGCGTCCGCGACGCGATCGACCGTCGCCACGACGCTATAGCCCTGGTCCTTCAGCAGATGTTCGGTATCGAACGCCACCAGCGGTTCGTCCTCGACCACCAGTAACCGCTCAATCAGCCGCTGCTTCCGCCCGAACATCATAGGTGTTTGACTCTCGTTTCGGCATGATAACGCCCTGCGCGCGGTTCGGTCGCAAATATTTCCTCACCTGCGCTGCATCATCGGCTAAACGGCCGCGATGGCCGAAGAACGCCCCACGTCCGACAATCGTCCGAACCATCGTGTCGCCAAATTGCTCGCGCGTGCCGGGGTCGCCTCCCGGCGCGAGATCGAGCGCATGATCGCGGAGGGGCGTGTCGCCCGCGACGGGGTCGCGATCGAGACCCCGGCGACGTTGCTCGCCTCGCTCGCCGGAGTGACGGTGGACGGCCAGCCGATCGACGCGCCCGGCGCCGCGCGGCTGTTCCTGTTTCACAAGCCGAGCGGCGTGCTGACCACCGAACGTGATCCCGCGGGCCGCGCGACGATCTACGATCGTCTGCCGCGCGACCTGCCGCGCCTGATGCCGGTCGGGCGACTGGACCTGAATACCGAGGGCCTGTTGCTGATGACGACCGATGGGGAGTTCAAGCGCCAGCTCGAACTGCCCTCGACCGGCGTGGAACGCACCTATCGCGCGCGCGCCTATGGCAATGTGTCGCAGCCGCAGCTCGAAGAGCTGATCCACGGCATCGAGATCGATGGCATCCGCTACGGCCCGATCGATGCCAATCTGGAACGGCGTACCGGCGCCAATATGTGGATCGAAATGACCCTGCGCGAAGGCAAGAACCGGGAGGTACGCCGCGTGCTGGAGTATCTGGGGCTCCAGGTCAGCCGCCTGATCCGCGTCCGCTACGGCCCGTTCATCCTCGGCGATCTGCCGGTCGGCGGGATCGGTGAGGTCCGCGATGCCGATATCGGTGCCTTTCGCCAGACGCTGAAAAACGCGCCCGCGCATCGACCACCGACCGCGGACATCGCTGTCGGGCGCACGACCGCCGCGCGGCCCCGCCCCGCTCGCCCGGCCACCGCGCCGTCATTTTCCGGGCGAGCGGGGCCTGCGCGAGCGGGCGCGCCGGGGCGGGCGCCGACTCCTCGTCCTGCCGCCGGGCCGCCGCGCGGCGCCGCAGCGTCGACGGCGCCGCGCGCGCGCACGACACCGCCAGTCAAGCGTAGCCCGGCCACACCAGTTCCCGAGGTCGCCGAAACGACCCCTTCCCGCCCCACCAAGCTGAAGCGGCAGCCGGGCTGGGCCAAGCCGAAGCCCAAACCGAACGCCAAGCCCCGCGGTGGTCCGCGGCGCGGGGGCGGCAAATGAGGATCATCGCCGGCACCTGGCGCGGCCGCCCGTTGGTCGCGCCAAAGGGCGATGCCACCCGCCCGACCGCTGATCGCACGCGTGAGGCACTTTTTTCGATGCTGGCCAGCCGCGTCGGCAGCTTCGAGGGGCTGGCGGTCGCCGATCTGTTCGCCGGGTCGGGCGCGCTGGGACTGGAGGCATTGTCGCGGGGCGCTGCATCGTGCCTGTTCGTCGAACAGGACAAGCCAGCGCTCGATGCCTTGCGCGCCAATATCGCGAAGCTGGGCGCGCCCGGCGCCGACGTTCGTGCTGCCTCCGTGCTGACGCTGGGGCCAGCACGCGCGCCGCTGGATATCGTGATGATGGACCCGCCCTATGGCACTGGCGCGGGCGCGGTGGCGGCCGACAAGCTTGCTCGGCTCGGCTGGATCGGCCCCGCCACCTGGGTATCGATCGAAACCGCCCGCGAGGAGACGGTCGATGTGGCGGGCTTCGCTCCCGACGCTGATCGCATTCACGGACGAGCGCGACTGACGCTGCTGCGCCTCGCTTAAAGCGAATGAGGGCCTAAACCGAATGAGGGCCTAAACCGGATGAGGGCCTAGAGCGAATGAGGCGCTGCCACTCCGCCGCGCGGCCGCATCGACAGCAGCGCGACCAAGCTTAACAGCGACATACCCGCCAGATAGCCACCGACCGGCCACAGACCGCCGCGTTCCGCCAGTGCCTGCGCCGCAACCGGGGTCAGGCCGCCGCCAATGATCCCTGCCATGTTGAACGCAAGACTGACCCCGCTGTAGCGCACCCTCGCCGGGAACAGCCCCGGTAACCAGGCGCCCAGCGGGCCATAGACGAACCCCATCACGAACAGCGCAAACGCCAGGCTGGCGAAGATCGGCAGCGGTTCCGCCGACCCCAGCCCCGGCACCAGCGCGAACCCGGCCACGACCGCGCCGACGCACCCCCAGGTCAGGACATGCCCCGGGCTGGTGCGATCGGCCCATTCGCCCGACAGCGCGATCCCCGCGGCCATGAACAGGACCGCGCCGAGCTGCATGCCGAGGAACGTCTGGCGATCGATGCCCAGCACCGTCGTGGCGTAGCCAAGCGCGAAGGCGGTGGCGAGATAATAGACCGCAAAACACGCCACCGCGCCGAGCGTCCCGCCCAGTGCGGCACGCCAATGCTCGCGCAGCAACTCACGCATCGGTACCGCCGGGGGAGGTCCTTCCTCCAGCACGCGCGCGAACGCCGGGGTTTCGGCGATCTTCAGCCGCACCCACAGCCCCAGCCCGACCAGCACGATCGACAGCAGGAACGGAACGCGCCAGCCCCAGGAGAGGAACTGCGCGGGGGTCATCAACCATCCCAGCAGCAGGAACAGCCCGTTGGCGGCGATGAAGCCGACCGGCGCCCCCAGTTGCGGCATCATCCCATAACGGCCGCGGCGCCCGGCGGGGGCATTCTCCACCGCCAGCAGCGCCGCGCCGCCCCATTCGCCGCCCAGTCCGAAGCCCTGCCCGAAGCGCAGCAGGCACAGCAGCAGCGGTGCGAGATAGCCCGCATCGGCATAAGTAGGCAGAAAGGCGATCGCGAGCGTCGATCCCCCCATCAGCATCAGGCTGGCAACGAGGGTCGACTTTCGGCCGATGCGATCGCCGTAATGGCCGAACACCCATGCCCCGACGGGACGGGCGAGGAATGCCACCGCGAGGCTGGCATAGGCCGCCAGCAACTGCGCCGACGGGCTGCTTGCCGGAAAGAACAATGGCCCGAAGACCAGCGAGGCGGCGGTCGCATAAATATAGAAGTCGTAGAATTCGACCGAGGTGCCGACGAGGCTCGCGAGCAGGATCCGGCGGTGGGAGGCAGGCGCGGCCGCGGGGGCGGCGGAGAGAGCATGGGCCATGTCCGCTCATCGAACCCGCGCCCGGCATCGTCAACGCCCAAAAATGTCGCGCCGGTTACGTTTGCTGGAGCGAACGACATAAAGGAGCAATGTTGGATCGCTAGGACGGCGATGGCGGCGCCCTCCCCCTGTTTGGCGCCGTCCCGATCGGGACGACCCCCTCGCCCGATCTTTCCCTGAACTACGGGGCGGCGGCCAATAACGCCGCCCCGGCTTTTCCTGGCTCGATGATCCGATGAGCGGACAATGTCCGCGTCAGAAGCCTCCGCCGCGCACCACGACCAGCAACGCCCAGTAAAGCAGCCCCGACAGCAGCATCGCCACCGGCAGCGTCAGCAGCCATGCCGCCGCAAGCTGTATCAGGGTGCGGCGCTGCAATCCGTGCCCGCTGGCGACGGATGCGCCCGCCACGCCCGACGACAGAATATGCGTCGTCGAAACCGGCAGGCCGAAGCGATCCGCGGCGAGGATCGTCGCCGCCGCGACCAGCTCGGCCGAAGCGCCCATGCCATAGGTCATGTGCTGCTTGCCGATCTTCTCTCCGACGGTCACGACGATCCGCTTCCAGCCGATCATCGTACCAAGCCCCAGCGCCAGCGCGACCGCCACCTTCACCCACAACGGGATGTAGCGCGTGCCCTTCTCCAGCCGCGACTGATAGTCGCCCAACGCCGCCTTCTCGGGATCGCTGAGGCCGGCGGCTGGCGACTTGCCCACCATCCGTATCGACTCGAGCACGAGATACATGTCGTTGCGGATATTTTCCGCCGCCGATGCGGGGACGCGGCTCAGCGCGCCATAGCCCTGCACGCGCTGCGACAGGTCCTGCGATACAGCGATGATCGCACCATAGGCGTTCGGCGACACCAATGCGCGCCGTTCCAGCGCGGATTTGAGCACGGGCCGCGCGTTATCGATCGCCATCGGCGCGGCGCCTTGCTGGCGAAGCACCTGCGCACTGGCCTGCGCGCTGGCAACGAAGGCGGGCGTATCGCTGGCGGGCAAGGTGCGGTTCAGCGCATAGGCGGTGGGGGCGCAGCCGATCAGAATCAGCATGATCAGCCCCATGCCCTTCTGTCCGTCGTTCGAGCCATGGCTGAACGATACCGCGGTGCACGTGAAGATCAGCAAGGCGCGTATCCCCGTCGGCGGTGGCGCATCGCCCTCCGGCGCGGTCATCAGCCGTGGATTGCGTACCACATAACGCAACACCAGCAGCAACAGCGCGGCGGCAGTGAAGCCGATCAACGGCGCCATCCACAGCCCGGTCAATACCTTCGTGGCCTGACTCCAGTCGACGCCGGCGGTGCCGCTGGTGCCGCTGTTGATCAACTGGTTCGCCAGGCCGACGCCGAGCACCGACCCGATCAGCGTGTGGCTGGAACTGTTGGGCAGACCCACATACCAGGTCGCGAGGTTCCACGCGACCGCAGCGAGCAGCAGCGCGAAGATCATCGCGAATCCCGCGCCGGACCCGACATTCAGAATCAGGTCGACCGGCAGCAGCGTGACGATCGAATAGGCGACCGCCCCCGATGACAGCATCACGCCGAGAAAATTGAAGAATCCCGACCAGACCACGGCGAAATGCGCCGGCATCGCGTTGGTATAGATAACCGTCGCGACCGCGTTAGCGGTGTCGTGGAAGCCATTGACGAACTCGAACCCCAGCGCGATCAGCAACGCCAGCGCGAGGAACAGGAACACCCCGCCGGCGAGCTGTTCCCCCACCTGCTGCGTATCCCAGACGACGCTGGCGCCGGCATAGACGAAACCCGCCACGACGAGCGCGAAGAACAGCACGCGCGCCAACGGATGCGCCGGCTTGTCGAAGCGTCGAGCGGCGGCGGAGGGCTCCGAGGGGATCGCCGCGAGGACATTGCTGGTCATGATGCCGGCCTGTCGGCCTAATCCATTACGTTTTGATGACTGTCGTTAACATCGGATACCGGATCACCGTGCCGGCGGCAACGCCCACTAGCCATCCATGCCCGGATAAAGTGCGAATGCCGGCAGCGCGGCGATCGTCGGCGCCCATTCCAGCCGATCTTTCACCATGATCTGCGCCTGCGGCGCGGCGTCACCTGGCCGATCGAGCGTGCCGGACTGGATATCGATGATTCCCGGCAACATCCGCGCGTTGCGATAAAAGAGGCCCGTCCCGCAGGCCGCACAGAAGTTACGGCTGCCGAACTCGGACGACGCATAGGTCGCTGGTTCGCCATCGATCGTCACAGCATCCTGTGGAAAGGCGATCCAGCCCATCATCGGCGCGCCTGACCAGCGGCGACAGTCGTCGCAATGGCAGATCGCGTGATGCTGCGGCTCGCCGGATGCGACGTATCGGATCGCTCCGCAATGACATCCGCCGACCCATTCCATCGCCGATCTCCCCATCTCGTTTCCGTTACGTTCTCACAGGCAACCGAGATTCGCAAGCGTCTTGCCCGCGGCGGGGACGTTCCCTAACTGTTCGTGAGTGACCGATTTTCCCGACGCCATCGACGCTCCGCCCTATCTCGCCGCGCTCAATCCACCGCAGCGCGATGCGGTGCTCACCACCGATGGGCCGGTGCTGGTGCTGGCCGGCGCGGGGACCGGCAAGACCGCCGCGCTGACCGCGCGGCTCGCGCATCTGCTATATACGCGCAAGGCGTGGCCGTCGGAGATCCTGTCGGTCACCTTCACCAACAAGGCCGCGCGCGAGATGCGCGAGCGAGTCGGCCGCCTGGTCGGCGAAGCAGTCGAAGGCATACCGTGGCTCGGCACCTTCCACGCGATCGGGGCGAAGATGCTGCGTCGCCACGCCGAATTGGTCGGGCTGCAATCGAATTTCACGATCCTGGACACCGACGATCAGCTACGGCTGCTGAAACAGTTGATCCTGGCCGCCGATATCGATGAGAAGCGCTTTCCCGCGCGCAGCCTCGCCGGATTGATCGACGAATGGAAAAACCGCGGGCTTACCCCGACGGAGATCGATGCTGGCGAAAGCGAACGCTACGGCAACGGCCGTGGCGGCGAATTGTATCAGCAATATCAGGACCGGCTGAAGGCGGTGAACGCCTGCGATTTCGGCGACCTGCTGCTTCACATGCTGGTCATCCTGAAGCGCGAACGCGCGGTGCTCGAACAATATCAGCAGCGCTTCCGCTACATCATGGTGGACGAGTATCAGGACACCAATTCGGTTCAATATCTATGGCTGCGGCTGCTCGCGCAGGAGCGGCGGAACATCTGCTGCGTCGGCGACGACGATCAGTCGATCTATTCCTGGCGCGGCGCGCAGGTGGAAAACATCCTTAAATTCGAAAAGGATTTTCCCGGCGCGAAGGTGATCCGGCTGGAGCAGAACTACCGCTCGACCCCCCATATCCTTGCCGCCGCGAGCGGAGTCATCGCGCATAATGGCGGGCGGCTGGGCAAGGAATTGTGGACCGAGCTGGACGCGGGCGAGAAAGTCCGGGTGCTGGGCGTGTGGGACGGGCCGGAGGAAGCCCGCCGGGTGGGTGACGAGATCGAGGCGGCGCAACGATCGGGCACCAGCCTCGACGATATCGCGATCCTCGTCCGCGCCCAGCATCAGACCCGCGAGTTCGAAGACCGTTTCATCTCGATCGGCCTGCCGTATCGCATCATCGGCGGCTTCCGTTTCTATGAACGCGCCGAAATTCGCGATGCGCTCGCCTATCTGCGGGTCGTCAACCAGCCCGCCGACGATCTGGCGTTCGAGCGGATCGTCAACACGCCCAAACGCGGGCTTGGCGACAAGGCGATCGCCAAACTGCATCAGCTCGCCCGTGCCGAGTCGCTGCCGCTGATGCTCGCCGCCGCGCGAATCCTCGACAGCGACGAACTGACGCCGCAGGCGCGTCGCAGCCTCGGCAATTTCATCGGCGATATCGCGCGCTGGCGCGACATGGCACGCGATCTGCCGCACCCCGAGCTGGCGCGCCAGATCCTCGACGAGAGCGGCTACACCGCCATGTGGCAGGCGGAGAAATCGACCGAGGCGGCCGGGCGGCTGGAGAACCTGTCCGAGCTTGTCCGCGCGATGGAAGAATATGAGAATCTCGGTGCCTTCCTCGAACATGTCAGCCTCGTGATGGACAATGAGGCGACACGCGAGGATCCGAAGGTGACGATCATGACGATCCATGCCGCCAAGGGGCTGGAGTTCGACACGGTGTTCCTCGCCGGATGGGAAGAAGGCCTGTTTCCGTCGCAGCGCGCGCTCGACGAGGGCGGTACGCGCAGTTTGGAGGAGGAGCGGCGCCTCGCCTATGTGGCGATCACCCGCGCCCGGCGGCGCGCGACGATCCTTCATGCCGCGAACCGGCGCATCTATGGCCAATGGACCAGTTCGATCCCATCACGCTTCGTCGGCGAGCTGCCCCCGCCGCATGTCGAAAGCGAGACGAGCATGTCGGGGGGCGAGAGCCTGTGGCGCGCCAATTGGTCCGAACATGCCGATCCCTTCGCCAATGTCGGACGGGGCGCCGGGCGCGGGCCGGGCTGGCAGCGCGCGGCGGGGACGCTCAACGTCGCCGGCAGCGGCAAGCCCGGTGGCGACTGGTCCAGCCGCACCTTCACCCGCGAACCCGCCCGGATCGTCGAAAGCCGCGCTTCGGCGGTGAGCCTTGGCAACAAGGGGCGTGACGACCTCGCCCTGGGGCAGCGCGTATTCCACCAGAAGTTCGGCTATGGCACGATCGCGGAGATCGAGGGCAACAAGCTGGAGATCGATTTCGAGCAGGCGGGGCGCAAGCGCGTGATGGACAGTTTCGTCTCGGCCGGCTGATGGACGATCAAGGCGTCATGCCGTGCCGGCGTCGAATCCGGTACGTCGCACGCGCTCGGATAGCGGCAGTCGCTATCCGTTCCGTCGCGGCCGCACCGCGCCGCTTGCCCATAGCGCCCACCAGATAATCAGCGGCTGCAACAGCAGGCGTGGCGCATGATAGGCTAGGGGCAGTCCGGTGCCGCGCGACAGGTCGTTGATCGCGTGCTGGACGTTGGCGGGCCACACGCACAATGCATAAGCGGCGAGCCCCCACCCGGCCGCCACGCGCCAGCGCCGGGTCATCAATCCCACGGCGCCCAGCGCCTCGCAGATCCCGGTCGCGATCACCACCAGCGTCGGGGCCGGCACCCAGCGCGGCATGATCGCCACCATCGCCGGGGTGGCGGCCCCATGGGCGATGGCAGCGACAAGATAGAAGAGGATCAGCAGCCAGCGCGCGATCCGGCGCGTGCGGCCCTCGTCCGCGGTCAGACGTCCACCGCCAGCAAGGTGACGCCGTCATATTTGGCGTCGCCCGCCACGAACAGCTCGCTGGGCTTGAACCGGCGCGGCGTGATCCGCAACGCATTGAGCCCGGTCAGCTTGAACGCGCCGATCTTTGCCTCGCGCGGGGGCTGGCCATCACGTTCGATGGTCAGCGCGTCGAGATAGATCTCCCCGTGCTTCGTGTACAGGATGTGCGGCGCCAGCGTGACTTCCCCGCGATTGTAGGTCGCGGCGATCGCCTGTTGCTTGACGATCGCCTCGAAGACGAGCGGAACGGTGTCGGGCACGGCGGTGGCGGAGCGGTTCATCGTCTCGGATTCCATTGCCGTTCCATATCGCAGTCTGCTGCGTCGCAGCAAGAACGGTACGCGAAACGGAGCGTTCCAACATGCGACGCGGTCCCCGCCCGGATCGCGGGGCGCGCCCGCCCTATCGTGCGGACGTCACGTCGCCCCACAGCTTTTGCGCGAAATAGGTCATCTGCAAAGCCTGCAGACGGGCGCCCTGTGCGATATCGGCATCGCCCGAATGGCCGCCCGCGGTGTCCTCGAAAAAGAGATACGGCAGTCCGTATTCCTTCAGCCGCGCCGCGAACTTGCGGGCATGCTGCGGCCCGACGCGATCGTCCTTCGTGGTGGTCCAGATATAGGGTTCGGGGTAGCCCACGCCCTTGCGAATGTTATGATAGGGTGAGATTTTTGCGAGGAACGCCCGCTCCGCCGGGTTGGCGACCGAGCCATATTCATCCACCCAAGAGGCGCCGGCGGCGATCTGTTCGTAGCGCAGCATGTCGAGCAGCGGCACCTGGATCGTCACCGCCTTCCACAGATCGGGGTGCTGGTTGAACATCACTCCCATCAGCAGGCCACCGTTCGACCCCCCATAAATGCCCAACTTGGCCGGACTGGTCAGCCGGCGGGCGATCAGGTCCTTCGCGACCGCGGCGAAATCGTCATAGATGATCTGACGCTTGGTCTTGCGCCCGGCATCGTGCCAGGCCGGGCCAAATTCGCCGCCCCCGCGAATGTTCGCCAGCACATAGGCGCCACCCCGTTCGAGCCAAAGCTTGCCGACGGTCGCGGCATAGCTGGGCAGCATCGGTAGCTCGAAACCGCCATAAGCGGTCATCAGCGTCGGCGTGTTGCCGTCGGCCACGGCATCGCGGCGGTGCACGACGAAATACGGGATGCGCGTGCCATCGCTGGAGGTGGCCTCGAACTGGTCAACCGCCAGCCCATCCGCATCGAAGCGCGCCGGAAGCGCCTTCACCGGCACCGGCGCGGCGGTGCTACCGACATCTCTTTCCACCAACGTCGTCGGGGTCAGAAAGCCGGTCGTCGCCAGATAGGCGCGGTCGTTACGATCCGACGTGCCCATAACGCCAAAGATCATATTGTCGGGCAACGTCATGTCGCGACGTGTCCAGCCACCGTCACCAGGGGTCAGCACCGCGACACGGCCCCGCACATTGTCGGTATATTGGACTACCAGGTGATGCCGGGTCGAATCGACCCCCGCCACCGCCTGCCGCGCGGCGGGGGTGAAGATCGCCCGCGGCGTCGCCTCCCCCCGCTCCAGCGCGGTCAGCGGTACGGCGGCGAGCGCCCCGGCCGGCACCGCTCCCCAGGCCTCGCTCGTCTCAAAAATCAGCTGCCCGTCGAGCAGCGCGGTGGCCCGGACGCGCGCGGGGATCGGCAGCGGTCGCACGCCCGCTGCGGTCCATAGCAATTTGTCGCTGCCGAAGAACGTTTTCTGGCGCTCGATCAAAACGGCGCGGTGTCCCTGTCCGTCGGTAAAGGTGCCGGCATAAGTGCCCAGCTGATCGCCGGGCTCGCCACGGAACACCTCGCGCGCCTGATCCAGCGGCTGTCCGCGCTTCACCATCTTGACGACGAACGGGTAGCCGGACGCTGTCATCGTCCCCTGCCCCCAGTCGCGGCTGACCAGCAGCGTATCCCTATCGATCCAGGTCGCGCCCTGTTTCGACGTCGGCAGCACGAAGCCGCCGTCGACGAAACGACCGGCGGCGAGATCGAATTCACAATAGGTCTGCGCGTCCTCGCCCCCTTCGGACAATGCAACCAGGCATAGCCGTTCCTCGGGCGGCAGGCAGGTGGCGCCGTGCCATACCCACTTCCTTCCCTCGGCCTTTCCCAGCGCATCGAGGTCCAGCAATATATGCCATTGCGGCTGAGGGTTGCGATAATCCTCCGGGGTGGTCCATCGCCACACCCCCTGCGGATGCGCGGCGTCGCGCCAGAAATTGACGATCCGCCCCATCAACTGGCCCGGCATCGGGATGCGATCCTCCGCCGAGGCGATCGTCAGCGCTTCGTGATAAAAGGTGGCATAGCGCGGATCGCTTTCGAGGCGCGCCAGCGTGCGTTTGTTCTCCGCCTCTACCCAGGCCAGCGCCCTGGCGCCGTCCTTGTCCTCCAGCCACAGATACGGGTCGTCGGTCGCGTTGGTCATCGCGGCGGTCTGCGCGTGCGCGGTGCTGGCGGCAAGCGCCATTGCCGCCCCAGCCAAACTGTTTTCACGGCGAGGAAACGCATCGATGATTCTCCGACAAATCGCGTAGCGCGCACAAACCGACAGTGTGCGGTTGCGGCGATGCTGGAACAAGCCGGCGTTTCCCTTATTCGGGCATCATATGGCCGATCGTTCCGCGCATGCTCCTCCCGCCCCCGCGTCGCTTCCCGACGGATTGCCCCCGCCGCGCCGCTATGCCGCGATCGCCGCGCTCTGTTTCGGCACCGCGCTGGTCATCATCGACGGCGGGGTCGCCAATGTCGCGCTGCCGACGATCGCGCGTGACCTGCATGTCGAATCGTCGTCGGTCGTCGCGATCGTCACCGTCTATCAATTGATGCTGGTGATGCTGATGCTGCCCTTCGCCGGACTGGGCGAACGGATCGGGCTGAAGCGCATGTATCAGGTCGGCCAGATCATCTTCACGATCGCCACCCTGCTATGTTTCTTCGCGAAGAGCCTGCCCTTCCTGCTGGTGGTGCGTGCGGCGCAGGCGATCGGGGCTGCCGGCGCCCTGGCGGTGGCGTCGGCGCTGATCCGTCACACCTATCCCGCCAGCCAATTGGGTCGCGGGCTCGGGATCAACTCGGTGATCGTCTCCAGTTCCGCCGCGGCGGCGCCGACGATCGGCGGACTGGTGCTCGCGATCGCGCCCTGGCCGTGGGTATTCGCCAGCGCGATTCCGTTCGCCGTCGCCTCGTTGCTGTTCGGGCGCGCGCTTCCTGATCCGAAGCCGCGTGACCGTCATTTCGATGTGCAGGGCGCGGTGATGTGCGCGGCGATGTTCGGCCTGATTATCGGCGGGGCGGAGAGCGGCGTTCATGGCGACAGCCCGGTCGTCTCCGCCGCGATCGTCGCGCTCGGCGCCCTGGTCGGTGTCGTCTATGTGCGGCGCGAGCGACGGTCGACCAATCCGATCCTGCCGATCGACCTGTTGTCGCGCCCGGTGATCGCCTTGTCGACGCTGGGTGGCTTCACCGCCTTCACCGCCTCGATGACGCTTCTGCTGTCGACACCGTTCCGGTTGACGCATGAATATGGCTTTTCCGCCGCCGCGGTGGGCGCGGCGATCGCGCCATGGCCACTCACCAACATGATCGTCGCGCCGCTCACCGGTTGGCTGTCCGACCGTATTCCCGCCGGGCTGCTGGGCGGGATCGGCATGGCGATTTCGATCGTGGCGTTGCTGCTGATCGCGTTCATGCCGGCGGATCCCAGCTATTTCGACATTGCGTGGCGGATGGCGCTGTGCGGTTCGGGCTTCGGCACCTTCCTGCCGCCCAACGCCAGGCTGATCATCGGCTCGGCACCGCGCACGCGCGTCGCCGCCGCCGGAGGACTGGTGAGCACCGTGCGGCTGGTCGGGCAGACGACCGGCGCAACGCTGGTCGCCGCGCTGCTCGCGATCGGGGTGGGATCCGGCTCGACCCCGCCGCTGGTCGCGGCCGGTCTGGCGCTGATGGCCGGGCTGTGCAGTCTGGCGCGTTTGCGTCCGTCCATTCGCAACCCCGATCCCGGCGAAGCCTCCGCCGCGCAGCCCGCCGCCTCGGTACGCTAGGATCCGCCGCCGCGCGCGGCGATCCACGCCAGCCACAGCCAGCCGGCGATCAGCATCGCCCCGCCGATCGGGGTGATCGCGCCTAGCCAGCGTGGCAGCCCGATCGCCATCAGGTACAGCGTCCCGGCGAAGATCGCGGCGCCGACGACGAACAGCCAGGCAGGGCCACGCGCATCGAGCCGCAGCGCGACGATCGCCGCGATCGCGTGGATCAACTGGTAATGACCACCCGTCTTCAGCCACTCCACCGCCGCGCCGCTGGCGCCATGCGCCCCGAACGCGCCCGCCGCGACCGCCATCGCGCCCGAGAGCGCCGCCAGGATCAGTATCAGGTTCATGTCGTCGGTCCGTCGCCCCAGGGTTGTTCCGCCGCGACGCGCGCGCGGGCGGCACGAAGATCGCCGGTCTCGATCTGGATGCGCAGCCGCTCCTTGTCGCGCGCGCGATACATATCCTCGGCGCGATCGATATCGCTACGCGCGATGCCGAGATCGTCCATCGCCAACCGCGCCATACGGATCGCCGATTCCAGCACCTCCCGCACAACATAGCGCGCAGGGCCGTTCTTCAGCTTGACCAACGCACGCCGGTCATAGGCGCGGACATACAGCGATGCGCGCGGGAACGCCTCGTGGATCGCCTCCAGCGTAGCCGGATCGAGTTGATCGCCATCCATGCAGAACAGGATCAGCTCCGCATCGGCCGCGCCGGCCTGTCGCAACAGGTCCAGCCGGGTGCCGTCGCCATAATAGACTTTCGCGCCAAACTCGCCGGCGATGTCGATCATCTCGATATCGGTGTCGATCAGCGTGACGGGGATGTCCTGCGCGATCAGCATTTGACCGACCGTCTGGCCGAAGCGGCCATAGCCGACGATGATCGCATTGGCGCCGTCGGCGCTGGGGCCATCGCGCTCCTCGTCATGGGCGACCGGCTCTGCCCGAAAGGCGCGGGTGGCGGCCATCAGGAACGGCGTCGTCGCCATCGACAGCGTGATGATCGCGCCGAACAGGCTCGCCGCCTCGGGCGCGATCAGATAGGCATTTTGCGCTTGCGCCAGCAGCACGAAACCGAATTCGCCACCCTGGCTGAGCAACAGCCCGAGCGCCAGCGCCTGCCGCCATTCCATCCGGAACGCCCGCCCGATCAGCGTGATGATCCCCGCCTTGGTGGCGATCAGCGCGGAGGCCATCGCGACCACGAACAGCGGGCGGTCGGCGATCGCCTGCAGGTTCAGCATCATGCCAACCGCCAGGAAGAAAAGACCGAGCAGGATCGAGCGGAACGGCTCGACATCGGCCTCCAGCTCATGCCGATACGGGCTGTCCGCCAGCATCACACCCGCGACGAACGCGCCCAGCGCCGCCGACAGGCCCAGCGCCTGCATCAACGCCGAGGCGGCAATGACGGTGAACAGCGCCGCGAAGACGAACATCTCGCGCTCGCCCAGATTGCCGATCAGCCGGAACAGCGGCCCCAGCACGAACCGCCCTGCCGCGACCAGCCCGGTGATCGCGCCGACGGTGTAGAGCGTCAGCACCCAACCAGATGGACCGCCGGCATCCGCGGGATTGCGGCTCATCGCGGCGATGATCGTGATCATCGGAATGATCGAAAGATCCTGGAACAGCAGGATCGAGAAGGCGCGTTCCCCGAACGGGGTGCGCAGCCGACCCGACGATTGCAGCATCGGCAACACCTGCGCGGTCGACGACAGCGCGAGCGGCATGCCCAGCGCCAGCGCGGCGGCGGTGGAGAACTTCGCCACCAGCGCCAGGATCGCGGCGATCGCGATGCCACACGCCACCACCTGCACCAGGCCGAGGCCGAAGATATCCTGCTTCAATCGCCACAATCGGGACGGGCTCAATTCCAGTCCGACGATGAACAGCAGCAACGTGATGCCGAGTTCGGCAAAGCCCAGTTTCGACTCGGCATCGCCAACCAACCCCAGCAGATGCGGCCCGACGAGCGCGCCGGCGATCAGGAAGCCGAGCGTCGCGCCCAGCCCCAGCCGGCGAAACAGCAGCACGAAGACAAGCCCCGCGCCCAGAAGAATGGTCCCATCGCGAACCAGCGATCCCCCCGCGGCGGCATGGTCCATCAGGCGGCCACGCCCAGGCGCGCGCGCTCGGCTGCTTCCGCGGCAGCCTCGAACGCCAGACGGATCGAGGGATGACGCGCGGTCAGCTTCAGCCCGGGGGTGAAAATGTCGATCCCCGGCCAATCGGGCACCCCGCCCTCGCCGCCAAGCCACTGCGTCAGCTGATCGCGGGCGATCGCCAGTTCCTCCGGCGAACGCCCGATCGCATGGCGCGCCAGCAGCGTTGCCGATGCCTGCCCCAACAGGCAGGCGCGCACTTGCGAACCCAGCGCAGCGACCCGGCCCGCATCGTCCAGCGCGACGTCGATCGTCACCCGGCTACCGCAGATCGGCGAGCGGCGCTCGGAGCTTCCCGCCGGATCGTCGAGCCGGTCGGGATAGGGATTCCCCAGCGCCAGCGCGCTGATTTCGGGGGTATAGAGATCGAGGCTCATGGGGTCGGTTCGCTTGTCTTGTCGGGCGTCGGCGTGGTCACGCGCGGCCCGAACATCGGTTGCCCGCGTCTGCGCCGGTCCACCACGTCGGCGATCGACGCGCTGTTGGCGCTCAGCAGCGGATAGGTGCGCGCCTCGACCAACCAACCGGGGCGGCGTGTGGGTCCACCCCCCATGGTATCGAGCACCAGCACGACGAACAGATAGGCAAGGCTGGCGAGGATCAAACCCTTCAGCGCGCCGAAACCGAAGCCGAGCGCGCGATCGACCGGCCCCAGCACCGAGGTGCGCGTCCGTTGCGCGATCGCATTGATGATCAGGCGGCTTGCAAGATAGGTCGCCCCGGTCAGCAGTACGAATGCCAGCACCGTCGCGCCCGAAGACGTGCCGATCGGCCCGGCCAGTGCCTTCGACAGCGGCAGATGGAAGATCTTCAGCGCAAAGATCATCGCCACCCAGGCGAACAGCGCCAGGACTTCCCCGACGAATCCGCGCCGCGCACCGCCGATCGCGGTCAGCCCGACCAGGATGAGGACGATGATGTCTAGGCCGTGCAGGTCCATATCCCGCCTCTTATGGTGCGGCGCGCGCGGCGGCTAGAGTGCGTCGGCGATGCGGAAGGTTGGCCGCGGCTCATCCCCGGCCCAGCAGATGGTCCACGAACTGCCCCAGCGTCCGAAACGACGTCGACCGCATCGCCTTGTCGGGTGCCGCCGAAGCAGGCACCAGCGCCCGCTCAAACCCCAGCTTCGCCGCCTCCTTCAGGCGCAGCGGTGCATGTGCGACGGGGCGTAACTCGCCCGACAGCGCGATCTCGCCGAAGGCGACCGCATCGGCGGGGACCGGCCGCTCGCTGAGCGCGGAGATCAACGCCGCCGCCACCGCGAGATCCGCCGCCGGATCCTGTACGCGATATCCGCCGGCGACGTTGAGATAGACTTCGCATGTCGAGAAACTCAGTCCACAGCGCGCTTCGAGCACGGCCAGGATCATCGCGAGCCGCCCCGAATCCCAGCCGACCACCGCCCGGCGCGGGGTCGCGCCGCTGGCGAGCCTGACCACCAGAGCCTGAATCTCCACCAATACCGGGCGCGTGCCCTCCAGCGCGGGGAATACCGTGGCGCCGGTCACGCCCTCGTCACGCTGTGTCAGAAACAGCGCCGACGGGTTGCTCACCTCCGCAAGGCCAGCGCCCGCCATCGCGAAGACGCCGATCTCGTCGGTGCCGCCGAAACGGTTCTTCAGGCTGCGCAGGATGCGATATTGATGGCTGCGCTCCCCTTCAAAGGCGAGCACGGTATCCACCATATGTTCCAGCACGCGCGGCCCAGCGATCGTGCCGTCCTTGGTAACGTGACCGACGAGGATGACGGCGGTGCCCCGCTCCTTGGCGAAGCGGATCAGTTCCTGCGCGCTGGCGCGCACCTGGCTGACCGTGCCCGGCGCCCCTTCGATCAGGTCGGAATGCATCGTCTGGATCGAATCGATCACCAGCAGGCGCGGCGGCGTGCCCGCACCCAGCGTCGTCAGGATATCGCGCGTCGACGTCGCGGCGGCGAGCCGCACCGGGGCGTCGCCCAGCCCCAGTCTCTGTGCGCGCAACCGCACCTGATCCGCCGCCTCCTCGCCAGAGACATAAGCCACGTCATGACCGGCGCGTGCCAGCCCGGCGGCGGCCTGCAACAGGAGGGTCGATTTGCCGATGCCCGGATCCCCGCCGATCAGCGTCGCCGATCCCGCTACCAGCCCGCCCCCCAGTGCGCGGTCAAGTTCGGCGATGCCGAACGGCAGCCGGTCGGGCAGCGTGACGTCGCTGTTCAGCCCGATCAATTCGATCGTCCGCCCGCCGCCCTGCAAATTGTGCTTGGCCTGGAATGGCGTGACGACGGCGCCGGCCTCCTCGACAAGGGTATTCCACGCCGAGCAATCGTCACACTGCCCCTGCCAGCGGTGGCTGACGGAGCCGCACGACTGGCAGACGTATCGCTTCTGAGGTTTCGCCATGCGGACGGTATAGCCGCAATGGAACGGGAGGGGAACATATTAACAGATGTGAGGCTCGCCTGAATGGCGCGTTCACGTTCGGTCCATCCACCGGGACCGAGAATGGGAACCCTGATTGATACACATGTGTTTCAATCCTGTCTTATTCCAAACGACAAGAGGAGTTCCTCGTGAAGAATTTTGCCGTTTTCGCACTGGCTTCGGCCGTTGTTCTGCCTGCCGCGGCGAGTGCGCAAGAAGCGCCAGCCCCGACCGCACAGGCGGGTGCGCAGGCCAGCGCCACCGTGACGACCGGCGCAACCGTCTATGACACGTCCGGCGCGACCGTCGGTACGGTCGAAAGCACGGATGGCACCAACGCCGTCGTCAATACCGGCACCGTCAAGGCGGCGATTCCGCTGACGTCGTTGGGCAAGGGCACCAACGGGCCGGTGCTGGCGATGACCAAGGCGCAGCTTGAGGCTGCCGCGAGCCAGCAACAGGCGCAGGCCGCCGCCAGCTTCAAATCGCAGCTGGTGCCGGGTGCCGCGGTGTTCGGCGCGGCGGGCACGCAGATCGGCACGATCAAGACGGTCGATGCATCGGGTGTCACCGTCACCACCACCGCGGGTGATGCCAAGCTGCCGACCGCCGGTTTCGGCCCCGGACCGAAGGGTGTGACGCTAGGCATGACCGAGGCGCAGCTGAAGGCCGCGATGGGCACCGCATCACCGGCGGGGGCGGCATCCACCACCTCCAGCCCGACGGCGAGCGCTACCCCAATGGGCGCGACGGCATCGACCGATACCGCCACCGCCAGCGACAGCACCGCGACCGAAAGCGCCACCACGGCGACGACCACGTCGGCGAAAAAGCGCAAGCCGAAGTAATCGGCTGCGGGGAGCGGGCCCGTTCGGCCCGCTCTTTCGCATCACGCCGTCGATCGAGCGCATGCCGAACGGCTTGACGAAGGGGTCGGGATCAGAGGGATCCCGGCCCCTTTGTGCGTTGGCGGCCCGTTATCCCGCCGACGCGGTTTCCGCTAGCGCGGCGCGGACAGCGGCGATCGCCTCCTGCGCCTTCGTGCCGTCGGGGCCACCGCCCTGCGCCATATCCGGTCGGCCGCCGCCGCCCTCGCCGCCCAGCGCCACGACCGCGCGTTTGAGCAAATTTACCGCGTTGAGCGAGCCGACCAGATCGTCGGTGACGCCGACCGCGACCGACGCGCGCCCTTCGTTGACGGCGACCAGCATCGCCACGCCCGAGCCCAGCCGCTGCTTGACGTCATCCACCGCGCCGCGCAGCCCCTTTGCATCGAAACCGTCGAGCACCTGCGCCTGCATCGCGACCCCGCCGACACGCTCGGAGACCGCGTTCGCCGCGCCCCCGGCGCCCATCGCGATCGCTTTCCGGGCGTCCGCCAGCTCCCTTTCCAGTCGGCGACGTTCCTCGACCAGTGCGGCGACGCGGGCGGGCACATCGTCCGGCGCGGTCTTCAGAAGGGCCGCCGCCTCGCGGAGCTTCTCATCGCGCGCATTCAGATAGCTGCGTGCTTCCTCGCCGGTGAGCGCCTCGACGCGACGTACCCCGCTCGATACCGCGCTTTCGCCGACGATCTTGAACACACCGATATCGCCCAGTGCGGAGACATGGGTGCCCCCACATAATTCGATCGAATAGGTGCTGCCGTCCTCCTCGCTCCCCATCGAGACGACGCGGACCTCATCACCATATTTTTCGCCGAACAGCGCCATCGCACCCATCTTGATCGCGTCGTCTGGCGTCATCAGGCGCGTCTCCACGCGGCCGTTGCCGCGAATTTGCGCGTTGACCGCCGCTTCCGCCACGGAAAGGTCATCGCTCGACATGGCGGCGGGATGCGATACGTCGAAGCGCAGCCGCTCCGCGGCGACCAGCGATCCCTTTTGCGCGACATGCGTGCCGAGCCGCTGCCGCAACGCCTCGTGCAGCAAGTGGGTGGCGGAGTGATTGGCGCGGATCGCGGCACGGCGCCGGGTATCGATCGAAAGGCGGACGGTGTCTCCGACCTTGATTTCGCCCGAGCCGATCGTCGCATGATGCACCCACAGCTTGCCAAGCTGCTTCGACGTGTCGGACACGGTGGCCGAGAGACCTTGCTCACTGGTGATCGTGCCGGCGTCACCCACCTGCCCGCCGCTTTCGGCGTAGAAGGGCGACTGGTTGACGATCACATCGACCGGCTCGCCCTCGCCAGCGCGATCGATCCGCGCGCCGTCTTTCACCAGCGCCAACACCACCCCTTCGCCAGTGTCGTTGGCATAGCCCGTGAATTCGGTCGCACCGACAGCATCGGCGATGTCGAACCATAATTCGTCCGACGCCTTCGCCCCCGACCCTTTCCACGCGGCCCGTGCGGCGCGCTTCTGTTCCGCCATCGCCGCGTCGAAACCGGCGCGATCGACCCCCAGATCCTGCGCGCGCAGTGCATCCTCGGTCAGATCATAGGGGAAACCATATGTGTCGTAGAGCCGGAACGCGGTCTCGCCCGGCAGGACATCGCCGGCGTGCATTCCCGTGGTGGCCTCGTCGAGCAGCCGCAGCCCCTTGTCGAGCGTCTGGCGGAAGCGAGTTTCCTCCTGCCGCAGCGTCGCTTCGATCAGCGGTTGCGCGCGGACCAGTTCGGGATAGGCCGCCCCCATCTCCGCCACCAGCGCTGGCACCAGCCGGTGCATCAATGGCTCTTTCGCGCCCAGCAGGTGGGCGTGCCGCATCGCGCGCCGCATGATCCGGCGCAGCACATAGCCGCGCCCTTCATTGGCGGGCAGCACACCATCCGCGACGAGGAAGCCGGCGCATCGCAGATGATCGGCGATCACACGGTGGCTTGCCTGATTGTCACCCGTGGTGGCGGTATGCGTCAGCGCGCCCGACGCCGCGATCAACGCCTTGAACGTGTCGGTATCGTAATTGTCGTGGACGCCCTGCATCACCGCGGCGATCCGCTCCAGCCCCATGCCGGTATCGATCGACGGGCGTGGCAGGTCGCCGACGATCGCGTCCGCCTCCTGCATGAACTGCATGAAGACGAGGTTCCAGATCTCGACGAAACGATCGCCATCCTCGTCCGGGCTGCCCGGCGGGCCACCCGCGATATGCTCGCCATGATCGTAGAAGATCTCGGAACACGGCCCGCACGGCCCGTCCGACCCCATCGCCCAGAAATTGTCCTTGGTGGCGATCCGGATGATTCGATGATCGGGCAGGCTTGCGATCTTTTTCCACAGGTCGAACGCCTGGTCGTCGTTGTGATAGACCGTCGCGGTCAGCCGGTCCGCCGGCAACCCCCATTCCTTCGTCAGCAACGTCCAGGCGTGCGTGATCGCCTGCTCCTTGAAATAGTCGCCGAACGAGAAATTTCCGAGCATTTCGAAAAACGTGTGGTGGCGCGCGGTATAGCCGACATTGTCGAGATCATTGTGCTTGCCGCCGGCGCGGACGCACTTCTGCGACGATGTCGCGGTGGAATAGGGTCGGGTTTCCAGCCCGGTGAAGACGTTCTTGAACGGCACCATGCCCGCATTGACGAACATCAGCGTCGGATCGTTCTGCGGCACAAGCGGCGCGCTGGGCACGATACGGTGTCCGGTGGCACCGAAATAATCGAGGAACGAGCGGCGGATGTCGTTGGTCGAGGTCGTCATGCTGCGCGACTTAAGCGGAGTCGCGGCGCGCCACAATCCGTGTCGCAAACCAGAAGGGCGGCCGCCGCCCCCGAAGCGGTGATGCGGCCGATCCCGTCTCAGGCATAAGCATAGGGGCCGCCGCGCGCCAGCGCGCGCTGATAGGCGGGACGCGCGTGAACGCGCTCGATCCACGCGATCGTCGCCGGCCGGGTGGCGTCGAGCCCGCCGCGACTGCGCGCCGCCTCCAGCGGAAAGCTCATCATGATGTCCGCCGCGCTGAACGCTTCCCCGGCAAACCACGGCTGTCGCGCCAGCACGCTCTCGACATAATCCAGGTGCCGGTCGATCATCGGCTGGATCCGCGCGGCGATGCGCTTGCCCAGCACCGGAATGCGCATCAGCACCAGCTTGACCAGCAGCGGCGGCATCATCGAACCTTCCGCATAATGCAGCCAGAAGCGATAGGAGAGCGCCTCCTCCCGCCGCGACGGCGCGCCGAGCTTCCCGTCCGCCTTGTCGACCAGATATTCGACGATCGCGCCGGTTTCGGCGATCACCCGCGAGCCGGCGTCACCCTGCGTCGCGTCGTCGACGATCACCGGCGACTTCCCGAGCGGATGGACGTCGCGCAACTCGCGTGGCGCCAGCATGGTCTTCGGATCACGCTCGTAACGCTTGACGTCATAGGGGAGCGCCAGCTCCTCCAGCATCCACAGCACACGCTGCGATCGTGAATTTTCGAGATGATGGACGATGATCGTCATGATGGTCGCTCCCCCGCGCGCGCGGTCCAGATCCAGATTGCAGCGGTAAACGTTACCACGTCCCCCTGTATCCGTGGGTCCTGTATCCGTGGGTCCTGTATCCGAGGCGCCATCCGTTCCCGCAGCAGATCGGTCAGCCCCCGCTCCATCCGGGAACGCTCGCCCGGCGATGCCGCCGCCAGGATCGCGGCGGCGGAACCGATCCGGCGATAATAAGCGAGCGCGTCCCCGACCGGATCGTCACCGGCCCCGACGATATAGGATACGTCGTAAGGCGTCGCGGCGATATCCTGCCAGCCCGCCCGCCCCAGGATCGCGGCAGTGGCCGCCTGGTCCGCCAGCGCGAACGGACCCGGCGCATAGCCGGTGGCGGCGGCCGTATGACCGATCGCCCGATCGACCGCCTGCGCCCAATCATTCTCCGCTCGCGACCGAAAGCAGGAGAAGATCAGCGGAGCACCGGGGCGGCAGGCGCTGGCCAATCCGGCGAAACCCACGACCGGATCGGCGAAGAACATCACGCCGTGCCGCGATACGAGCAGATCGAGCGGGGCAAGACGTGCAGCGACCGCCACGGCATCACCCATCTCGAACCGTACCTGATCAACGCTCGTGGCACGGCTTTGCGCAACCGTCAGCAGAGCGGACGACAGATCGACACCGGTGACGTGCAATCCGGGACGGGCGGTCGCCAGCGAAACGGTGGTCGCGCCGGCGCCGCAACCGATATCGAGCGCGCTGCCGGCATCTGGCGCCAGAGCGAGGATCGCCTGATCGAGCCGCTCGGCAATGCCGTCAAAGGCCCGCTCGGTGCGCTGCCATTCGGCCGCCCATGTATCACCGACGCGACCACGCCAGTCGCTCGCCCCCGTCATGACGCGCGATGCGATACGACCCGCCGTTGCCGGCGGGCCGTCCGTACCTCACGTTCGGCAGGAACGCGGGTCACAGGTCGTCGTCTTCACCAGGTCCAGTCATCATGCCATCCGCCACCTGCGCGGTACGGGCGCGGATCGCCTTTTCGAGGCGATCGAGCATCTCCGGATTCTCGCGCAAGAAATTCTTCGAATTTTCGCGCCCCTGTCCGATCCGAACCGAATCATAGGAGAACCACGCGCCCGATTTCTCGACCAGCCCGGCCTTCACGCCCAGATCGAGCACCTCGCCAATCTTCGAAATGCCCTCGCCATACATGATGTCGAACTCGACCTGCTTGAACGGCGGCGCGACCTTGTTCTTCACCACCTTCACACGGGTGCTGTTGCCGATCACTTCCTCGCGATCCTTGATCGCGCCCGTGCGACGAATATCCAGGCGTACCGAGGCATAGAATTTCAGCGCGTTGCCGCCGGTGGTCGTCTCCGGATTGCCGTACATCACGCCGATCTTCATGCGCAGCTGGTTGATGAAGATCACCATGCAACGCGAACGACTGATCGAGCCGGTCAGCTTGCGCAGGGATTGCGACATCAGGCGCGCCTGCAGGCCGACATGGCTGTCGCCCATCTCTCCCTCGATCTCCGCGCGCGGCACCAGCGCGGCGACCGAATCGACGACCAGCACGTCGATCGCGTTCGAGCGCACCAGCGTATCGGTGATCTCCAGCGCCTGCTCACCCGTGTCGGGCTGCGACACGATCAGCTCGTCGATGTTGACGCCCAGTTTCTTGGCATAGACCGGATCCAGGGCATGCTCGGCATCGACGAAAGCGGCGGTGCCGCCGTTCTTCTGCGCCTCGGCGATGACATGCAACGCCAGCGTCGTCTTGCCCGAGCTTTCAGGGCCATAGACCTCGATCACCCGCCCGCGCGGCAGGCCGCCGACACCCAGCGCGATATCCAGCCCGAGCGAGCCGGTGGAGATCGCCTCCACCTGCATCGTTTCTTTCTGCCCCAGCTTCATCGCCGAGCCCTTGCCGAACGCGCGGTCGATCTGCGCGAGGGCGGCGTCCAACGCCTTTTGACGGTCTGCGTTCGCGGTTGCCATGCCGGTATCGATCACCTGAAGTTTGGCGGCCATTGCCGAAAGCCTTTCGCTAGAGCACCCGCGCGCCTCATTCAACGCGCGATCATCTCGTACCTACTTTGTTCCTATAGAACAAGTGGAGAACTAGAAGAGGTGAATCAAGGCTTTCCGCGATAACGGGCAACGCCGGCGGCGAAGGCCGGCGACGCGAAGGACGCTTCGAACCCCGAATCGTGCGCGGGATCCGCCGGGTCGGTAGCAATCGCCTTGAGCAGCCGCAGCGCCCCGACGTCACGGGAGGCGACCAGCCGCGCCACCTCACGTCCATCCCCCGCCATCGTGGCGAGGCCGATCCGCAGCGCCTCGGCGGCATCGATCGGCGCGGCGGTGAACAACAGTCGCGCGGCCTGTGACCGGCCGACGCGCGTGATCAGCCGCGCGACATCCCCGGCGGGATAGCCGATCCCCAGCCGCGCCGGCGGGATCGCGAACTGCGCCAAGGAGCCGGCGACCACTATGTCGCATGCCAGCGTCAACGCCACCCCGGCGCCATGACACGCCCCCTCGACCGCCGCGATGCTGGGGACCGGCAATCCCGCGAGCGCCTCGGTCGCCGCCGCCATCGCCATGCGGAATGCGGTGCGTGCGGGCACGTCGTCGATCAATCGCGCCAGATCGGCGAGATCCGCTCCGGCGCTGAAGATACCCGGCACCGCCGACGCCACGAGCAGCACGCGCGCCGACGCGGGGATCGCCGCGACCGTTTCCGCCAGTCGCCACCACGCCTCGGTCGGCAAGGCGTTGCGCGCGGCCGGGCGATCGAGCACGAGCGTGGCGACGCCGCTATCGTCCAGCGTCAGATCGATCATGCGATCGTCGTTGCCAGCAACCACCAGCCTGGGCGGGTGGCGGCGATACGGCGGGCGGCCTCGTCCCGCTCATCCAGGCGCTCGAACAAGGCGAAACATGTCGCGCCCGAACCCGACATGCGGATCAGCCGCGCACCGCCTGACACCCCGAGCGCCGCCATGACGTCACGAATGACGGGGGCGAGCGCCTCGGCGGCTGGTTGCAGGTCGTTGCGTCCCGCGAGCCCGCGCGCGAACGTGTCGCCCGAAGTAGCGATCGCACCGCGATCGACCCCGTCCCAACGCCCGAACACCGCCGCGGTCGACACGCCAACCCCCGGATTGACGAGCAAAGCCGGGCAGTCGCCAAGCCCCTCGATCGTCTCCAGCGCATCGCCGCGCCCACGTCCGAATGCGGCCCGCCCCAAGAGGCAGGCGGGCACATCCGCCCCCAGCCGCGCGGCGATCGTCAGCAGCCGCGCATCGTCGGCCGCCACGTCATGCAGCCGGGCCAGCGCGCGCAAGGTCGCCGCCGCGTCCGCCGATCCGCCGCCGATTCCCGACGCGACCGGCAGATGTTTGTCGAGCGTGATCGCGTGGCCCTGCCGGATCGCGAACGTCTCGGTGAAAGCGGCGGCTGCGCGGGTGACGAGATTGTCGCCCTCCCCCGCGAGCAGAGGCGCGAACGGTCCCGTCAGCGAAAGGCGGTCCGCCTCGGCCGGCGTCACCGTCACGCGATCGCCGTCGCGGGCGAAGACGAACAGGGTTTCGAGATCGTGATACCCATCCGCCCGCCGCGCCCGCACATGCAGCGCAAGATTGATCTTCGCCGGGGCGGGCTCCACCACCGAGAGGGGTTCAGCGTCGCTCACAGGCCGTCGGCGATCTTGCCGTCGAGCCGCGTCGCCGCCGCGCCGGTCGCCACCGATCTCGCCGCGTTCCAGGCGTAGCGTGCCTCGAAACGCCGCCCCGCCCGCCAATAGACATCGCCGAGATGCTCCCCGATCTCCGCATTGCCCGGATCGGTCGTGGCGGCGGCCTCGATCAGCGGCAGCGCGCGCATGGCCTCGCCCAGCCGGAAATACGCCCAGCCGAGCGAGTCGGCGATCGCCGGGTCATCGGGCTTCAGCCGCGCCGCCTTTTCCAGCATCGCGCGCGCCACATCGAGGCGCTCGCCATGTTCGACCAGCCCGTAGCCAAGGTAGTTCAGCGTCATCGCATCCATCGGTGCCAGCGCGACCGCGCGCTCCAGTGCCTCGCGCGCGGCCGGCCATTGCCCGGCGCGGTCGAGCGCGGCGCCATATTGCAACCAATCCAATCCGTCCGCCGCCGCCCCCCTACGATCGATCAGCGCGCGGTACAGCGGCGCGGCCGCAACCGCATTCTCCTCGCCCATGTACAGGTCCGCGAGCCGGCGGATATCGTCGATCGTCGCGTCCGGCGCCTCGGCCAAGGTGCGCGCCAGGGCGATCGCATCCGGCCTCCGGCCACTATCGGCAAGCAACTGCACCCGACCCGCCAAGGCATTGCGATAATAGATGCTGTCGCTCCGGATCGTCGCCAGTTCGGCGATGGCACGATCGGTCGCTCCGTCCTTGGACAGCAGCCCCGCCAGCAGCAGGCGCGCGCGATCGTTGCCTGGATCGGCACGCAAGGCCGCACGCACCAGCATGTAGGACAGCGGGTTCGGCGGCCCCAGCGCAAGATCGGATGCCACCCGCACGAACAGGTGCGACGCGCCGAACGCCAGCGATCCACGCGCGCCTGCGGCCCGGACCACCGCCGGATCATCGAGACGGTTGCGCAGCGCGATCAACGCCGGCGCCTCTCCAGCGAGTAGATCGCGCGCGGCGACAAGCTCGCCACGCGCCAGCAGCAGCCGCGCGCCGGCAATGCGATTGTCGAGCCCCGCCTGATCGTTGCCCAGCAGCGGACGCAGCGCGGCCACGCCCTGCGCCGGGGATCGGGTCGCCAGCATGATAAGCGCTCGGGTCTCGGCCGCGAACCGGCGAGTGACATTGTCCTTCGCCGCCGCCGGGGAGGATAGACTGGTCAACGGATCGCCACCGCTTTCCAGCTTGGCCCAGGCGCGCAGCGAGGGCGCGAACACATGCAGTTGCCCCTGTTCGACGCGGGCGATCGCGGCCAGCTCCGCGCGCGGATCGCGGGCCCGCGCCGCATCCGCGACCGCCAGCAGCGCAGCATCGGCGGGCAAGGCCTCGTGTGCGGCCAGAACGCTCGCGGCGCGATCCGCCAGCGAATCGTCGCCGGCGCGGATCGCCTCTCGAAAAGCCGGCAGCGCCACCAATGGATCACCGGCGGCGCCGGCCAGCGCGGCGGCATAATCCCGGGTCGCGACGTCGATCGCGCCGTCCGCCTCCGCCGCCCGGGCACGGGCGTAAGCGGCGAGATCAGCGACCGTGCCGGCCGTGGCGGGAGCGGCCACCCCGCCGATTCCCGCCGTCAACAAGGCGGTCGCGAGAAGGAAGCGCGTCTGCATGAACCCGCTTTCGCGGTGGTGGGGCGGCCGGGTCAACCCCCTACCCGTCCCCCTGCCCTGTCCCCCTGCCCCGTCGCGCCGCGCGGTACGCCGATACGGATCACGCCCAAAGCCCGGGCCGGCGGCCATCACATATTCGGATAGTTCGGGCCGCCGCCACCCTCCGGGACGACCCAGTTGATGTTCTGCGTCGGATCCTTGATGTCGCACGTCTTGCAGTGAACGCAATTCTGCGCGTTGATGACGAACTTCGGCTCGCCGACGTCCTCGCCGACAATCTCATACACCCCCGCGGGGCAGTAACGCTGCGCCGGTTCGTCATACATCGGCAGGTCGTATTCCACCGGCACCGACGGATCCTTCAGCGTCAGATGGACCGGCTGATCCTCCTCATGGTTGGTGTTCGAGAGGAACACCGAGGAGAGGCGATCGAACGTCAGCACGCCATCGGGCTTCGGATAGTCGATCTTCTTGACCAGATCCTTGCGCCACAGCGTCTCGTGGTCGGGGTGGTGATGCAGCGTGAACGGCATCCTGAGCCCCAGATATTCCGCCCACATCGTAATGCCCGCGAGCCCCGAACCGAGGAAATCGCCGAAGCGCTTCACCAGCGGCACGACATTGCGGACGACCGACAGTTCCTTCTTCACCCACGACTGCTCATAGGCGGCGGTATAGCCGGCCAGTTCGTCGTGCTGGCGCTGCGAAACGATCGCCTCGACCGCCGCTTCCGCCGCCATCATGCCGCTCTTCATCGCGGTGTGCGTGCCCTTGATCCTCGGCACGTTGAGGAATCCGGCACTGTCGCCGATCAGCGCGCCACCCGGAAACACCAGCTTGGGCACCGACTGATAGCCGCCGTCGGAGATCGCGCGCGCGCCGTAGCTGACACGCTTGCCGCCTTTCAGCAGCGCTGCGACCTGCGGATGCGTCTTCCACTTCTGCATTTCCTGGAAGGGCGACACATACGGATTGGTATAGTTCAGCCAGGTGACGAAGCCGATCGACACCTGACCATTGGCTTGATGATAGATCCAGCCGCCGCCGTTCGCGCCATGCTCGCTCAGCGGCCAGCCCTGGGTGTGGATTACGGTGCCGGGTCGATGCAGCTCGGGATCGATATCCCACAGTTCCTTGACGCCAAGGCCGTAGACCTGCGGATCGCAATCAGCGCGCAGATCGAAGATGCGCATCAGTTCCTTCGACAAATGCCCGCGACAACCTTCTGAAAAGAAGGTGTATTTCGCATGAAGCTCAAGGCCCGGCTGGTAATCGGCCTTGTGCGTGCCGTCGCGCGCCACACCCATGTCGCCGGTGGCGACGCCCTTCACGCTGCCGTCCTCGTTGAACAGGATTTCGGCGGCCGCGAAGCCGGGGAAGATCTCGACCCCAAGCTCCTCCGCCTTGCCGGCGAGCCACCGGCACAGATTGCCGAGCGACCCCGTGTACGTGCCCTTGTTATGCAGGAACGGCGGGGTCCAGATGTGGGGCAGATTGAACTTGCCCGTCCGGGTCAGCACCCAATGCAGATTGTCGGTGACAGGCACCTCGGCCAGCGGGCAGCCATCCTCGCGCCAGTTCGGCAGCAGCTCGTCGAGCGACTGCGGGTCGATCGTCGCTCCCGACAGGATATGCGCGCCGACCTCCGAGCCCTTTTCCAGCACGCAGACCGAGATATCGGTCTCGCGTTCCGCCGCTGCCTGTTTCAACCGGATCGCCGCCGACAGGCCGGCGGGGCCGGCGCCGACGATCACCACGTCATAGGGCATGGATTCGCGGTCGCTCACTTGCTCATCTCCTCTCGGGCGGCCGAAACGGTGATCCGCCGGTCGCTCGTCGCGTCGGTGCAACGTCTTGTCCATGCTGCGGTGCCAGCAAGTTGACCCTCGCGTCAACCGCGCATCCTATAGCGGGGATGGGGGCTGACCAGAATATCGACTGGATCGCAGCGGCGGCGAGCGCGCTCGACTGGTGGCGCGACGCCGGTGTCGACGTGGTGGTGGACGATGCGATCGTCAACTGGCTGGAGGCACCGTCGTCGCTCGCCGCCATGGCCGGGCCAGGCGCGGCGAGCCTGCCGGCGACGAGCGCTCCGGCCCCGGCGACGCTCGCCGACGCGCTCCCCGATACGCTTGAGGCCTTTATGGCATGGCGGGGCGGCGATGCCGCGCCGGAGGCACGCTGGGGTGGTGCGGCATTCGCCGCCAGCGGGCCGGCGGACGCGGAATTGATGTTCTACGTCGATTGCCCCGAACGCCATGATCGCGACGGGCTGCTCGAAGGAGACGTCGGGCGGCTGTTCGATCGCATGCTCGCCGCGATCGGACGGTCGCGCGCGGAAGTGTCGATCGCTTCGGTCTGTACGCGCCGACCCACCACCGGTCGCGTCCCGCGCGATGTCGAGGCCCGGCTCGGGTCGATCGCGCGGCATCATGTGTCGCTGGTCCGGCCGAAACGGCTGCTCGCGCTCGGTGATGCGGCCAGCCGTGCGCTACTGTCGATGAACGTGGCCGATGCGCGCGGACGTTCGCACGCGCTTAACCATAAGGACGGCACAGTGACCCTTGTCGTGGCGAGCCACCATCCGCGCTTCCTGCTGGATCGGCCGACCGCCAAGGCGGAGGCGTGGAAAGATTTGCTGATGCTGACGCGGGACATGACGATAACGGCGACGGGGACCGGAGCGTGACAATGCGGGGGACGATGAAGCACGCGCTGATGAAACGAGCGCTGGCGGCGGCGCTGATCGCCGCCCCCGCGATCACGCCGGCCCATGCCGAGCCGATGCCCCCCGCCCCGCCTGCCGCCGCGACCGGAATCCCGTCGCAACTGACCCCGGAACAGCGCAGCGGCTATCGCAACGTCTTCGCGGCGCTGCGTGCGGGGCGTTTCACCGATGCGCAGATCGCACTCGATTCCATGGCGCCCGGTCCGCTGCACAGTTATGCGCGCGCCGAACTATATACCGCCAAGGGCTCGCCCCGGGTCGAGGCGGAGCCGGTGATGAAGCTGCTCGCCGAAGCGCCCGAATTGCCGCAGGCGGAGGCGCTGGCCCGCGTGGCGAAGGCGCGTGGTGTGGTCGACGTGCCCGAACTGCCGATGCAGCAACGGCTGATCTGGAACGACGGCGCCCCGGTGCGCGCCCGCGCGAAGCCGACCGCGAGCGACCTGGTCGCCGCCGATCTGGTGACGAGGATGCAGCCGCTGATCAAGGCCGATCTCGGCGCGGAGGCACAGGCACTGCTGGAGGCTACCCCCGGCCTGTCGCCCGAGGCCCAGACCGAATGGCAGGCGCGGATCGCCTGGATTTATTTCCTGCAGGGGTTGGACGCGCAGGCCCGCCAGATGGCGGATCGCGCGGCGGCCGGCAGCGGGGACTGGGCTGTCCAGGCGCGCTGGATGGGCGCGCTGGCGGCGTGGCGGCAGCATGATTGCGCCGCCATCCAGCCGGGCTTCGAGGGGGTCGCGGCGCGCGCCAGCGATACCGATCTGCGCGCCACCGCGCTGTATTGGGCGGCCCGTGCCGACATGATGTGCGGTCGACCCGATCGCGTCGAGGCCCGGTTGAAGAATGCGGCCCAGTATAAGGAAACCTTCTACGGGCTGCTCGCGCGGCAAGCGCTCGGCCTGCCGGTCGACCATCTTCGCCCCCAACGTGTCACCAGCGACTGGGCACGGCTGGAGCGTCGCCCGAACATTCGCGTCGCGGCGGCGCTGGTCGAGATCGGCGAGGATGACGCCGCCGATCGTGTCGTGCGGCAGCAGGCGCGGATCGGCGATCCGGGCGAGTTCGCCAACCTGATCCGGCTGACCGAGACGCTCGATTTGCCCGCCACGGTCGTCTGGCTGGCGCACAATATGCCGCAGGGCGTCAGCGCCACCCCCGACACACGCTATCCGATGCCCAACTGGACGCCGGACACCGGCTGGCGGATCGACAAGGCGCTGGTCTACGCCCACACGCTGCAGGAATCGGGGTTCCGTACCAAGGTGCGTAGTCCTGCCGGTGCCTATGGCCTAATGCAGATCATGCCCGCCGCCGCCACCGACTATATGCGCGAGCGCGGGATCGCGGTGGATCAGGAGGCGCTGAGCCGCCCCTCGACCAATATCGACATCGGTCAGCGCCATATCGAAAAGCTGCGCGATATGGGGCTGACCGGCGGGCTGCTGCCCAAGGTGATCGCGGCCTATAATGCCGGGCCCCGGCCTGTCGGCGAGTGGAACGGGATGGTACGCGATAACGGCGACCCGCTCCTCTATATCGAGAGCATCCCCTATTGGGAGACGCGCGGCTATGTCGTTACCGTCCTGCGCAATTACTGGATGTACGAGGCGCAGGGGAACAAGACGAACAGCCCCAGCCGCGTCGCGCTGGCGCAGGGGATGTGGCCGCGCTTCCCCGGCCTGCCGGGTGCCTCGGCGGTACGGATGACGACGCAGAGCACCAATACCGCGCTGGCGGTGAATGCGACCGTGCCGGTCGGCACCGTCCAGGCGAATTGACGCCGATCGCTCGCCGGGGGCGGTAGCGAACTGGATCGGGCGCACGTGTCGCGGTAACGTCCCGCCATGCCCATCGACGAAACCCGCGCCTTTCTGCCCATCCGCATCGCCGTCCTCACCGTATCCGACACGCGCGGACTGGCGGAGGATCGTTCCGGCGACACGCTGGTGGCGCGGCTTCGCGAGGCGGGCCACGACCTCGCGGACCGCCTGATCCTGCGCGACGATGCCGATGCGATCGTCGCGCAACTGCATTGCTGGATCGACGATCCGGCGGTCGACTGCATCATCACCACCGGCGGCACCGGTGTGACCGGGCGTGATGTGACGCCGGAAGCCATCGAACGTGTCGCCGACAAGATGATCCCCGGCTTCGGCGAATTGTTCCGCTGGCTCAGCTATCAGACGATCGGCACGTCAACGGTCCAGAGCCGCGCCTGCGCCTGTGTCGCGCGCGGCACCTATATCTTCGCACTGCCCGGCTCGACCGGCGCGGTGAAGGACGCATGGGATGGCATCCTCAAGGACCAGCTCGACAGCCGGCATCGCCCCTGCAATTTCGTCGAGTTGATGCCGCGGCTGCTGGAGCGATAAGCCCATGCGTTCTTGATATGTTCCATTCGTGCGCTATGATCGTGCGATGGACAAGCCGAGTCGTCCGGTTCGTGGAGCCACGCTGAACGCGGCCAGCGCCCGCTTCGCGTTGCCGGTGCGTGACGCCGATGGCGACTGGCTTGACGAGCAAGCGTCGATCGATGGGGTCCCGCCCCCGCCCCGAACGCAGGTGACGGTCGAACAGCCGCGGACGATCCTGACGCGCAACCAGTCTCCCGACGTGCCGTTTGATCGCTCGATCAATGCCTATCGCGGCTGCGAGCATGGCTGTATCTATTGTTTCGCCCGACCGAGCCATGCGTTTCATGACCTGTCGCCGGGGCTCGACTTCGAGACGCGGCTGTTCGCGAAGCCGACCGCGGCGGCGCTGTTGCGAGAGGAATTGGCGAAACCGGGCTATCTTTGCCAGCCGATTGCGATGGGGACCAACACCGATCCCTACCAGCCGATCGAGCGCGACTGGCGGATCACCCGCGAACTGATCGAGGTGCTGGCGGCGTGCGACCATCCGTTGGTGATCACCACCAAGTCGCACCGCGTCGAGCGTGATATCGATCTGCTGGCGCCGATGGCCGCGAAGCGGCTGGTGGCGGTGGCGATCTCGGTCACGTCGCTCGATCCCCGGATCGCGATGACGATCGAGCCGCGCGCGCCCACACCGGAGCGACGGCTGGCGGCGGTCCGCCGGCTGACAGACGCGGGCATCCCCACTTATGTCAACATGGCGCCGGTGATCCCGGCGATCACCGATCACGAGGTCGAGGCGATCGTCGCGCGCGCCGCGGCGGCCGGCGCGCTCGGTGTCTCCTTCATTCCGGTGCGGCTGCCCTGGGAGGTTGCGCCGCTGTTCCGCGCGTGGCTCGACACTCATTTTCCGGAGCGAGCGGGCAAGGTGATGGCGACGATCCAGTCGCTGCGCGGCGGACGCGACAATGATCCGCGCTTCGGCATGCGGATGAAGGGCGCCGGGCCATGGGCGGACCTGCTGCGCGCACGCTTCCGCATCGCGCGCACGAAACATGGGTTCAGCGACGATCGCCGGAAGCTTGACCTGCGCTGCGATCTGTTCCGGGCACCGGCGGGGTTGCAGGGAGAGTTGTTTTGACGGGCCAGACCCGGCGGCGGGGTGCCTCACCCCACCGATCTGAGCCGCGTCTCCTCGATATCGAATTCCACCGCGGTGACACCGGGCAGTCCCTCGATCTGCTCGGCCAGCTCGGCATCGATCGCAAAATCCCGGCCAAGGATTACCACCGCGGTGTCGGCGTCCGCCAGCGGCACTTTCAACGTCACCTTGCCGCGCGCGCCCCGCAGCGGGCCGATCAATGCCGCCAGCGCGCCGATCGCGTCGCGGTCCGCCACGGTGATCTCCAGCGCGAAGCGGGTGGTCGACGCGAGATTATCGAACGACTTTATGCTCTTGATGGAGATACGCGGCGTTTCCTCGCCCGGCCGGCGATCGAGTTCGACCGTCAGCAACCCGCAGCCCCCCTCGCGCGCGGCGTTCTCCAGCGCCTCGGCGGCGCCATCCTCGAAACAGCTGGCGATGAACTGGCCGGTCGCATCCGACAGCGTCACCATCATATAACGGCGTCCGCGCGCCGAGGTGCGCCAGCGCGCCTCCTCGACCAGCACCGCCATCGTCGCCATCACGCGCGCGCCATCCGGAATCGGCAACTCGCCCAGCGCGGTGTAGCTGCGTGCGCCGTGCATCTTCGCCAGATGGCGGAAGCGATCGACCGGATGGGCGGAAAAATAGAAGCCGAACGCATCCTTCTCCTGCTCCATCCGCTCGGTCAGCGTCCAGCGGGCGCTGGCCGGGGGTTTGATGACGTCACCCACGCCACCCGCGTCATCGCCGAACAGGCCACCCTGCCCGCTGGTACGTCCGGCATGCGTGCTGGCGGCGATTGCAAGGATCGTTTCCGCGACCGCCTGCACCCCGGCACGGTTGCCGTCGATCCCGTCGAACGCTCCCCCCGCCGCCAGCGTTTCCAGCTGGCGCTTGTTCAGCAGGCGCGGATCGACCCGCTGCGCGAGATCGTCGAGACTGCGGAAGGCGCCTCTGGCGGCGCGCTCCTCGACCAGCTTCTCCATCGCGCCCTCGCCGACGGATTTCAGCGCCGCGAGCGCATAGCGTACTGCCGGGACGCCCGCCTCGTTCAGCTCGACATCGAATTCGGCCTGGCTGGCATTGATGCACGGCGGCAGCGCGGGGATACCGAGGCGCCGCATATCGTCGACGAAGATCGCCAGCTTGTCGGTCAGGTGGATATCGTAGCACATCGATGCCGCGAAGAATTCGGCCGGGTGATGTGCCTTCAGCCACGCGGTCTGATAAGCGAGCAGCGCGTAGGCGGCGGCGTGGCTCTTGTTGAAACCATAGCCGGCGAACTTGTCGATCAAGTCGAACAACTGGTTGGCGTAATCCGCCTTGATGCCGTTATGCTGCGCGCATCCCTCGACGAAGGTGGCGCGCTGCGCGTCCATCTCCGCCTTGATCTTCTTGCCCATCGCGCGGCGCAGGAGGTCGGCGCCGCCCAGCGAATAGCCCGCCAGCACCTGCGCCGCCTGCATCACCTGTTCCTGATAGACGAAGATCCCGTAGGTCTCCTTCAGGATCGGTTCGAGCAGCGGATGCGGATAGGTCAGCTCCTCGGTGCCCTGCTTGCGGCGCCCGAAGCTGGGGATATTGTCCATCGGCCCCGGTCGATACAGCGAGACGAGCGCGACGATGTCGCCGAAATTGGTCGGCCGCACCGCCGACAGCGTGCGGCGCATGCCCTCCGATTCGAGCTGGAACACGCCGACCGTGTCGCCGCGCTGGAGCAACTGGTACACGCCCTCGTCATCCCATTGCAGCGCGTCGAGATCGACCGCGATGCCTCGCTTGGCAAGTAGCTGCACCGCCTTTTTCAGTACCGACAGGGTTTTCAGGCCCAGGAAGTCGAACTTCACCAGCCCGGCGCCCTCGACATATTTCATGTCGAACTGCGTCACCGGCATATCGGAACGCGGGTCGCGATAGAGCGGCACCAGTTGCGCCAGCGGCCGATCGCCGATCACCACGCCCGCGGCGTGGGTGGAGGAATGGCGCGGCAATCCTTCCAGCTTGGTCGCCAGATCCCAAAGATGGCGAACCTGATTGTCGTTGGCATATTCCTTGGCCAACTCAGGCACGCCGTTCAACGCCCGTTTCAGGTCCCACGGGTCAGTGGGATGGTTCGGCACCAGCTTGGCCAACCGGTCGATCTGGCCATAGCTCATCTGCAAGACGCGCCCGGTGTCCTTCAGCACCGCGCGCGCCTTGAGCTTACCGAAGGTGATGATCTGCGCCACCTGATCGCGGCCGTATTTCTCCTGCACGTAGCGGATCACCTCGCCCCGCCGGGTTTCGCAGAAGTCGATGTCGAAGTCGGGCATCGAGACGCGCTCGGGATTCAGGAAGCGCTCGAACAGCAGCCCGAGCTGCAAGGGATCGAGATCGGTGATCGTCAACGCCCATGCCACCGCCGAGCCCGCGCCCGAGCCACGCCCCGGGCCGACCGGAATGTCATGCGATTTCGCCCACTGGATGAAGTCCGCGACGATCAGGAAGTAGCCGGGAAATCCCATCTGGATGATGATATCCAGCTCGAATTCCAGCCGGGTGCGATATTCGTCCTGCCAGCCCGGCGTGCCCGCCTGCCCCAGTTCCTCGATCCGCTTCAGTCGCGCATCGAGCCCGGCGCGGGCACGGTCGCGCAGCATCGTCGCCTCGCCTTCGCGATCGCCTGCCAGGCTGGGCAGGATCGGCTTGCGCTTCGGCGCGGCGACCGCGCAGCGCTGCGCCACCACCAGCGTGTTCGCGATTGCCTCAGGCAGATCGTGAAACAGTGCCTTCATATCCCCGGCCGGCTTCATCCAGGCATCGGGCGAGGAACGCGGCCGATCCTCGCTCTCGACATAGGAGGAACTGGCGATGCACAGCATCGCGTCATGCGCGTCGCCGAAACTGGCTTCCTCGAAGCAACTCGGGTTGGTCGCGACGATCGGCCAGCCGCGCTCATAGGCCAGGTCGAGTAGCGCCCCCTCGGCGCGCTCCTCCACCGCATCACCGCGGCGGCACAATTCGATATAGAAACGGTCGCGAAAGATCGCGGCAAGGCGATCGGCATAGGCGCGCGCGCGATCCGGTTGATCCTCCGCGAACAATCGCGCCACGCCCCCCTCGCCCCCGGCCGTGAGCGCGATCAGGCCCGTGGCATGTCGCTCCAGCAGATCGACCGCGACGTGGGGCGCCAGTTCCAGCGGACGATCGAGGTGCGCGTGGCTAACCAGCGCACACAGATTGTCGTAGCCGGTGGCATCCTGCGCATAGAGCGCGATCCAGTCGAGCACCGGCGCGACGCCATCGGGCATGTCGGGTCGCGCGAGCCCCAGCATCGTGCCGATGACGGGTTGCACCCCCGCCCCCACCGCCGCGTCGGAAAAGGCCATTGCGGCATACAGGCCGTTGCGATCGGTCAATCCGGCGGCAGGAAATCCCAGTTTCGCCGCGCGCTTGGCGATCGCCTTGGGTTCGATCGCACCATCCAGCATGGTGTAGGACGAGAAGATACGAAGCGGTACGAACCCTGAATGCGCCATCCCGGCAACCTAGGCCGGCGCGCCCGATTCTGCCAGCGCCGCGCGATCACCGGAACTCCCAAATCGCCCGTCCGTTCGCGGTCCCACCAGGAACAGGAGACGATGATGATCGACATGCGCTCTTCCACGCGCCCCGAAGCATCCCCGTCCGGCGTTCCCGCCATAGGGGCTGGCTGGGGCTGGATCATGGCTTATGGCATCGTGTCGGCGCTGGTCGGCATCGCGGCCTTCGTCTGGCCGTTCGCCGCCACCTATGCCGCCACGGTGACGATCGGGGCGGTGGTCTTCATTTCGGGCGTCTTCTCGATCGCTGCGGGCATCTTCGCCGGCGGCCACGAAAGCCGTCTTTATGCGATCCTGTTCGGGGTCATTTCGGTGATCGCGGGCGCCATCATGGTGCTGGAACCGATGACCGGCGCGATCTCGCTGACCCTGTTGGTGACGGTGTGGCTTGCGGTACGCGGCGCGCTCGAAATCTATTGGGGTCTTCGCATGAGGCGGCGGCGCGGGCTGATGATCGCGCTGGGCGTGATCAATCTGCTGCTGGCCGCCTTCATCCTGGCGACGGTGCCGTGGTCGGCGCTGACTCTGCCGGGGTTCATCCTGGGGATCAGCTTCCTGTTCGGCGGGATCACCGCGATCGCGGCGGCGTGGGATCATCGATCCGGCGCGAGCGCCTTTGCCATGCCGGGCTGAACGCGCCGCGCCCGGTGGATATGGTGGCGCACGGTCACGGCTAACGCCGCCACTTCTTGATGGCCATCCCCGCCTACAGCAGCGCTTCGACGTCCGCCGCAAGATCCTCCGGTTTGGTCGTCGGGGCATAGCGGCGGACGACCCGCCCGTCGCGATCGACCAGGAACTTGGTGAAGTTCCACTTGATCGCCTTCGACCCGAGCACACCGGGCGCGTCGCTCTTCAGCCGCTGGAACAAGGGGTCGGCGGCATCGCCGTTGACGTCGATCTTGGCGAAGACGGGGAACGTCACGTCATAGGTCAGCGAACAGAAATTCGCGATCTCGGCCGCATCGCCCGGCTCCTGCGCGCCAAATTGATTGCACGGGAACCCCAGCACCTCGAATCCACGCTCCGCATAACGACGATGCAGCTCCTCCAGCCCCTTGTATTGCGGGGTGAAACCGCATTTGGACGCGGTGTTGACGATCAACAGCACTTTGCCGCGATAGCGTTCCAGCGCGGCAGGGGAGCCGTCGGCGGCGGTGACAGTGAAATCGGTAATCGCGGTCATCGCGTTTTCCCCAGCAGGAATTCGAGGTTGATTCGTATGCCCGGCCATTCCGAGGCGATGATCGAATAGACGACGATATCACGCACGCGCCCGTTGAACACCTGATGCGACCGCAGCACGCCGTCGCGCTTCGCGCCGAGCCGCTCGATCGCGACCTGGGAGCGCTTGTTGAACCAGTCGGTGCGGATCTGCACCACATTGCAGCCAAGCACGTCAAAGGCATGCGTCAGCAGCAACAGCTTCGCCTCGGTATTCACCCCGCTCCGCTGCACGGAGCGCGCATAAAAGGTGCCCCCGATTTCGACGCGGCGATGCTCCTCGTGCATGCGCATCAGACGGGTCAGCCCGACCACCCGGCGATCGGGCGTCTCCACGGTCAGTGGCAGCGCGCGGCCATAGTCGCGCTCCCGCAACGCCGCCGCGACAAATGCCGCCGGGTCGGTCAGTCCCGAAACATTCGCGAAGAACAATTCGGTCAGGTCGCCATCCCCCGCCGCCGCCGCCAGCGCGGGCGCATCCTCGATAAGCAGGGGACGCAGCGTGACGTGACGGCCGATCAGCGTCGGCGCCTCACGCCACGGATTCACTGCAACTGGCCCTCGTGCAGCCGCACGACACGATCCATCCGCGACGCCAGACGCTCATTATGGGTCGCGACCACTGCGGCGGACCCTTCCTCGCGCACCAGCCGGAGGAATTCGGCCAGCACCACATCGGCGGTGGTTTCGTCGAGATTGCCGGTCGGCTCGTCCGCCAGCACCAGCGCCGGGCGGTTCGCCAGCGCCCGTGCGACCGCCACCCGCTGCTGCTCACCGCCGGACAATTGCGCCGGACGGTGGGTCAGCCGATGCCCGACCTTCAGCGCCGACAGCAATGCAGTCGCGCGCTCTTCCGCCGCGGCGCGCCCCGCCCCGTGGATCATTTGCGGCAGGACGACATTTTCCATCGCGTTGAAATCGGGCAGCAGGTGATGGAACTGATAGACGAAGCCGAGTTGATCGCGCCGGACGCCGGTGCGCCCCGCCGCGTCCAGCCGTGCCGCCTCGGTGCCCGCGATGCGGATCGATCCCTCGAACCCGCCCTCCAGCAAGCCGACCGCCTGCAGCAGCGTCGATTTGCCCGAGCCCGACGGCCCCAGCAGCGCGACGATCTCCCCGGCGGCAACGGTCAGATCGACACCACGCAGCACGTGGATCACTGTCTCGCCCTGCGTGAAGCTACGCGCCAGGCCGCGCGTTTCGAGTACCACGTCACTCATACCGCAGCACCTGCACCGGATCGGTGCTCGCCGCCTTATAGGCGGGGTAGATCGTTGCCAGGAATGTCATCACCAGCGTGACGATGACGATCACCGTGATCTCCACCGGATTGGGTTTCGACGGCAATTCGGTGAGATAGCGGATCGACGGATCCCACAGATTCTGTCCGGTGACGAGCTGTACGAAGTTCACCACGCCCTGACGGAAGAACAGGAAGACCGCGCCCAGGATCAACCCCGCGATCGTGCCGAGCACGCCGATCGACGTCCCCACCGTCATGAAAATGCGCAGCATCGCACCGCGGCTGGCGCCCATCGTGCGCAGGATCGCGATGTCGCGCGTCTTCGATCGCACCAGCATGATGAGCGAACTGGCGATATTGAACGCGGCGACGAGGATGATGATGCACAGCACCACGAACATGGCGACCCGTTCCACCGCCAGCGCATCGAACAGCTCGGCATTCAGGCGCCGCCAGTCGGCGATCACCGCGATGCCGCGCACCTTCTCGGCCAGCGGCGCCAGAATCTCCCCTACCCGATCGGCGTCCACCGTCTGCAGTTCGACCAGCCCCACCGAATCGCCCATCAGCAGAAACGTCTGCGCGTCGGGCAGCGGCATCATCACATAGGCTTTGTCATAATCGTAGATGCCGACCTCGAAGATCGCCGCGACGCGATAATTGACGATCCGTGGCACGGTACCGAACGGTGTGGTTTGCCCCTGCGGGCTGATCAGCGATATGTCCGCGCCCACCGTCGCGCCCAGCGCCTCCGCCAGTCGCGCGCCGATCGCGATATTGCTGCTGCCCGCGGTCACCGCACGCAGGTTTCCCAGCACCACTTTCGACCGGATCGCGGGATTGTCGCGGATATCCTGCACCTGCATGCCACGCAGCAGGATGAACTCGGCACGGCCGTTATAGGTCGCGAACAGCGGCTGCTCGATCAGCGGCACCGCGCTGGTGACTCCGGGGGTAGCCTTCGCCTCGGCGATCACGCGCCGCCACTCGGGCAGCCGACCGTTGAACCCCTGAACCACCGCATGGCCGTTCAGCCCGACGATCTTGTCAAACAGTTCGGCGCGGAAGCCGTTCATGACGCTCATCACGATGACAAGCGCCGCGACGCCCAGCATCACCGCCCCCAGCGAGAAGCCCGCCACCAGAACGATGAACCGCTCGCCCCGGCCCGGCAGCAGATACCGCCGCGCGATCATGCTTTCATAGCGCGACAGCAACATGCGCGAGCCTCTAGGATGCCGCCCGGCGCGACGCAACCAGCCATGTGGCGGAATCGCCACAGCGGCGCCACATTCGGTTTATCCCCCGTTCATTTCGGTCGACAGCCCCCCATGGCGCGGCCCATAGAAATGCCACTGGCACACAGGCAACGGCCGTGGTTCGGGGAATGTCGCCAGGTCCCGCTTCGTCACCGAAGCGCGCGGGCCGGGGGACTGGATTAGGGGGCTGACGAGTGATCGTCACGCAGGCGCCCGGGTCGTGAGAAACGGCCCGGGCGTTTGCTATTGGCCACCGGCGCAGCGCACAGATGCTCAGAACGACGCCGATACCGTCACACCATAGGTGCGCGGATCGCCCGGTTGGCCGACGATCAGCCCGGTGTTGCCCGACTGGGTCGCCAGCAGCTCGTAATAATCCTTGTCGAAGGCGTTGCGCAGCCAGAGGAAGGCGTTCAGCCCCTGGTCCGAGCGATAGCCCAGCCGGAAGTTCGACAACGCATAACCGTCGATGTTGGTGTAGATCGATTCGGACGGATTGGCGGAAAAGCTCGAACGATAGCTTCCGTCATAACCGACATAGACATTCCCGCCAGCCGCCAGCGGCACGCCATATTCCGCGCCATAGGAAAACGCCCATTTCGAGATGCCGGGCAGCCGCTGCCCGGAAACGTCGCAGAACGAAGGGCTGTACGACGGTGCGGTCGCGGTGCCTGCCTGCCCGGCCGGGCTGGCGGGGTTCGCGGCAGTGGCCGTGGTCCCACCCGACAGCTCGGGTGGGCATGGCGCATCGGTGAAGCGGACGTATTTCGCGTCGGTATAGGCGCCATTGACATAGACGTTGAGTCGCGCGGTCGGGCGGAAGGCGCTGTCCACCTCCACGCCGCGCGTGCGCACCTTGCCGGCATTCGCCAGATAACCGCGCAACACGCCCAGCTGCCCGTTGGTGACGGTCGCCTGATAGTCCTCGATATCGGTCCAGAACGCTGCGATATTCACCGTCGCACGCCGATCCAGGAACTGCGTCTTCAGCCCCAGTTCGTAGTGATTGACCTTTTCCGGCCGGACGGTCGCGGCGGAGAGGATAGGATTGTTGTTTGCGTCGAGCGGCAGGCCCGACAGGTTGATCCCGCCCGATTTGTAGTTGCGCGCATAGGTCGCATAGGCATGAACGTCACGCGACACGGTCCAGGCGGCGGTGATGTCGCCCGACACGTTCCAGTTATCGAAATCGGGCTGATAGCTTTGCGGCGCCAGCACCCCGCGCTGGTCGTTGTTGAGCGTCGTCGAACCACTGCCTGTCGTGACGACCGACACATAGGAGCCGCGCTTCTTGTCGTAATTGACGCGCAACCCCGGCGCGATCGAGAAGGCGTCACTGATATGCCAGGTCAGCTTGCCGAACGCGGCGGCGGAGGTGTTGGTGAAGCCGATCGTGTTCCGCGCGGTCAGGCCGTTCAGCACCGCGGGGTTACATGCATTGGCGGTCAGCGTCGAACAGCCATTGGCAAAAAAGGGCGGATTGCCGGGGTTGAGCAGAAACCGGCTCGCCGCCGATCCCTGCACCTGCAAACCCTGCGTGTCGATCGTCTGATAGAAATAGAACAGCCCCGCGACATAGTCGAAGCGATGCGTCCCGTTCGACGCGACCCGCAGTTCCTGGCTCCACTGCTTCTGCTGTGACGGATTGGCCGAGACGGTGGTGATCGGCAGGCCGATGAAGTCGCGGTCGTTCGACGGCTGCCAATCCCAGAAACGATAGGCCGACACCGAGGTCAGCGTCGCCGCACCGAGATCCCAATTGGCCACCAGCGAGGTGCCGCCCAATTCCTGCCGCGCCTGCAACGGCGTATCGACATCGGTCAGCCGGTCGAAGGCGTTGCGCGACGGAGGCTGATAGTTGAACGCCGCTGCCAGCGCATCATATTGGCGCGCCAACGGTCGCTGCGTCGTCCCGACGCGCGCGAAGATCTGGACGCAACAATCCGGGTTCTGGAAATTATAGTCACCGTATAGCGTCAGGTCGAGATTGTCGGTCGGCTGCCATAGCAATTGTCCGCGCACGCTCTTGTTGTCCTGCCCGTTGGCATGGACGCCGGTGGCGACGTTGTAGATCGTCCCCCGCCGTGACGTGACCGACGCGGACAACCGGATCGCCAGCCGGTCCTCGATCAGCGGGCCGGACGCCGACGCCTTGGCCTGGATGAAGTCGTAATTGCCGGTGCTGAACTCGACACGCGCCTCGGGGGTGAAGCTGGGTTTTCGCGTGGTGATGTTGATCGCACCGGCGGTGGTGTTCTTGCCGTACAACGTCCCCTGCGGCCCGCGCAGGATCTCGATCCGTTCGGTATCGGTGAAGTCGAACGTCGCTGATGCGATGCGGCTGTAATAGACTTGATCGACGTAGATGCCGACGCCCTGCTCGATCCCGTCATTGGTCAACCCGAACGGAGCCCCGAGGCCGCGGATATTCGCGGCGGAATTGCGCGGATTGGTGGAATAGAATTGCAGCGTCGGCTGGATCTGGGTCAGCCGATTGACATTATAGACGCCGGTTTCGGCCAGCGCGCTTCCACCGATCACCGACACCGCCAGTGGTACCGTCTGCACGCTTTCGGTGCGCCGCCGCGCGGTGACGACGATATCGCCGCTGCCCTGCTGCGCCGGTCCCAGGCGACCGTTGTCATTCGTCTGAACCGGCTGTTCCTCTTCCGGCTGCTGCGCGCTCGGCGAGGTTGGGGTTTGGGCTGAGGCTGGGGCTGGGGCTGGGGCTGGGGCTGGGGCTGGGACGACAGTGCTGGCCTGCGCCAGAAGAAGTGCGAGCGTCACGGACATCGGCAGTAGGCCCCTTTGCTTCTTTTACTGCCAGCCATCATGACGCAGACACCTAACACCCATCAAACAAGTAGGACTTTAGTGCCCCCTTGAAACGCTTCATCCGGCGCCCATCTTTCGGAGGTGCGGCGCTGCTGGACGGGCTGCACAAAAACAGGGCGTCGCGGAACACCGGACGCTCGCGTCAAATAGCTCATTGGAGGATTTGAGATGCGTTTCGACCTGACCCCGTACCGCCGCTCGACGATCGGTTTCGATCGTCTGTTCGATATGATCGAAGCGAACGCGCGCGGCACGACCGAGAATTATCCGCCGTTCAACCTGGAGCGTCTTGCCGAGGATCGTTATCGAATCACGCTGGCCATCGCAGGTTTCAGCCGTGACGAAATCGAGATCACCGCTCAGCAAAATATGCTGATCGTGGCCGGCAAGAAGGACGACAGGGCCGAGAACGGCAACTTCCTCCACCTCGGTATCGCCAACCGCAGCTTCGAGCGGCGGTTCGAGCTGGCCGACTTCGTGTTCGTGGAGGACGCACGGCTCAACGATGGCCTGCTGGTGATCGATCTGGTTCGCGAGGTGCCGGAGGCGATGAAGCCGAAGACGATCGCGATCAAGACCGGGGCTCCGCTCGCCGCGGTCGAGGACAAGACCGCCGACGCGGCGCAGGCCGCCTGATCAAGGGCCGCTGCCAGCGGAATTGGCGCCTCTTTGCTCCCTTTCGAGGCGCCAATGGGGGCGTCCGGACCATCCGGTCCGGGCGCCTTTCCTGATCAAGCGAGCGTGACGCGATCGTTCGCGCTGCCGGTGATGCTATCGATCCCGGCCATACCATTCGTCGCGCCGCATCAACTGATCATATTCGGCATAGGGCGCGAATTCAGGATGTAGCTTCGCGGTGAACGGCTCGTCCCCCGAAAGCCAGCGCGCCGCCGCTTCAGCGAAACTATCGCGTGCCGCGCGGACGAAATCGGCTGTAACGATCCGGCCCCCTTTGCCCGCCGGATCGGCCGGGCTCGCAACCGAACCGAACGTATCGCCCTTCTTCGCGAGCGACCAATATTCGAACGCGGTCGCCTGCCCAGCGATGCCGGGAAAACCGCCGTCCTCCGCGATCGCGCCGAGCAGCCCGAGTTGCAGGTTGAAGCCCCCACGTACCGCCGCGACCGAGGGCGCCTTGCCCGTCTTGTAATCGACGATCCCCAGCCCGCCGTCGGCCATCCGATCGATCCGATCGAACCGGCCGGTCAGGCGAATGCCCGAGAGCGTCGCCTCCCCGCGCCCCTCCACCGCCAGCACCTGCCGGCCAGCCGCGCGGTCCGCCAGCGTGCGCGCCGCGATCCACTCGAACGCAGCGATCAGGCGCGGCTGCCATAGGGCGCGAAGCAGGGGATGTGCCGCCGGATCGCGCAACAGCGTCAGCGCGCGCGGCAACAGCCGGTCCGCATCGCAGGCATCCTCCCTCGCCCAGGCTTCGAGCACCGCGTGCACCGCGGTGCCGCGCCACGCCGCGCTGGGATCGGCATCCACCGCATCCAGCGCGGTCAGGCCCAGGATGCGACGGGCATAGAAAGCGAATGGATCCGCTTTCAGCCGGTCCACCTCGGTGACCGAAATGTGCCGTGGTCGCCATGCCGGCGGGGGCAGCGGTGCGGGCCGCTCGGCCGGGGTCGGCACATCGGTGCGATCGAGGGCGCGGGCCCAGTCATGCCACCACGGCGCGCGCGGGAAGCGTTCGCCCGCCATCGCCTCCAGCCGCAACCAGAAACGAGAGGCCAGCGCCGGCGCGCGCGCGTCTCGACGGCTGCGCGTCAGGATCACGCGCGGCGCGCCCAGCGCCTGTGCGAAATCGTGCGCGGCCACCCCGATCGACCGTTCGAGGCCCGGCAACCCCAGTTCCGCACGGATCCGGGGCGCGAGCCACGGGTCCGGCGCTGGAATGCCCGGCCATGTTCCCTCGTTCAGCCCGCCCAAAATCATCAGATCGGCTGACTGCAGGCGCGCTTCCATCAGGCCGTAGATCGCCAGGCGTGGATCACGCTGGCGTGGCAGCGTGCGGACCGCGATGTCGTTCATCAACAAACGCAGCAGCGGCGCGAAGCCGGCCGCCCCGGGACACCGCGGCCCGAGCGGCGCCTGCGCCTCCAGCGCGGTGAGCAGATCCGCCGCGGCGCGCCCCGCCGGGCCTCGCCACGCCTCGTCGCCGGCAAGCAGTTGGGCGGCATCGCGCAAACGCGCGACCAGCGTCGCCAGTGAGGCCGTCCCATTGTCCGACATCCCCGCGATCGGCGCCAGCAGGCCGCGCTCCGCCGCCCACCACGCGCGCGCGCGCGCGCGCCGGCCGCCGTCGGGCGGGCGCTCGGCCTCCAGATGGCGGTCGATTCCCTCCAGCCCAGGCGCCGGTCGCGGCCCGCGCAGCGCGAGATCGAGCCGCCGCACCCCCTCCAGCCACGCCCCGCGCGCATCGCCCGCGCGCACCAGCGGATGCTTGAGCAACGTCAGCAGCGCCATCGGCGCGAAATCCTGCGCCGCCGCCTCGACGATCGCGGTCAGCAACGTGCCCGGCGGCAGGATCGAGAGGGGGCGCCCGGCGCTGTCGTCGACCTCGATCCCCCAGCGCCGGCAGTGCGCCGCGACGCGCCGCGCGAGCATCCGGTCGGGAGTGACGAGTGCGGCGGTCCGCGCATCCTCTTCCAGCGCGCCGCGCAGCATCAGCGCGATCGCCTGTGCCTCTTCGGCGGGATTGGCCAGCTCGACGGCCTCCACCCCGCTCAGCCGCCGTTCGCTGGCATCGAGCCGCGTCCATTTCGCGGTGAAGGCGGCGGGGGTCAATGCATTGGCGATCGCGCGTCCGCGCGGGGCCGGTGCGTCATGCTCGCTCGCGTCGGCCCACCGTGACACTTCACCACGCGCCACGCCGATCCGGTCGAGCAGCAGTTTGAGATGGAATTGCGGATGCACCTCGATCGCGCGGCGGGTCAGCGCGGTTGCCGGGTCCGGCGCGAACGGTCCAAGCGCTTCCCATTCCTCGTCCGGCATGGCCAGGTCGATGTCCGCGAAGACCACCATTCCCTGCGGCAAGCCGGCAACGGTGCGCAGCAGCCGCGCCACTGCGGGCGCAGGATCGGTGATCCCCGCCGCACAGACGAACCCGGCGGGGGGAGCGTCTCTCCAGCGTTCGGCCTGCCGATCGAGCAACGCAACGCGGCGCGCGGACGCCTCGATCCCGCCCAGCCGCGCACGCTCGGCAGGCCAGCGGTCGATCACGATCCGGAACGCCGCCAGCGCGCTCTCCCAATGGTGCGACAGGCCCTCGCCCGGATCGATCGTCGCCAGCCGTTGCGGATCGATGCCTTCGACGATCAACTGGTCCATCGTCGCGGCGAGATCGCCGGCGAGCCGCACCGCCTCCGCCGCGTCGATCGGACGACCGCTGGCGGCGCGCTCCTCCTCGACCAGCCGGGCCAGGATCATGCGTCGCTGCAACGGGTCGATCGCCGGCGGCAGCGGCGGCGCCGCGTCGGCGGGATCGAGCGCCGCGCCCACCGCCGCCTCCAGATCGCCCGCCCCGATCGCGACGATACGCGGCAACAGCAGCGCGCCGCCGCTGGCGCGGACGAACGCCTCGCTGATCGCCATCGCCCCGCGATTGTTCGGCACCAGCACCACGCCGCGTGCCAGCGCGAGGGGATCACGCCCGGCGTGGCGCCGCATCAACCCTGCGACGAGCGAGTCGGCGAAGGCGCGATGCGCCGGGATCGTGTAGAGCCGCGGGCGGCCCTCAGCCATCGGCGAGCAGCGCCTCGGTCCGCGCGATCGCACCGGGCTCGTTCACTTCCGACCAGAAGCCCTGGTGCACCAGCCCGAACGCGCGCCCTTCCGCGATCGCGCGGCTCCAGAACACGTTGGTCGAGAAAGGACCGCTGGGCGCATCGCGGATCAGCCTTGGCGATACGATCTGCACTCCCGTGAAAACGAACGGCGCCACCCGCCCCGGCTTGCGCCGGCCCGTGATCCGCCCGGCGGCGTCGAGGTGGAAATCCCCCTGCCCGCTATGGTTATGTGCCCGCGCATAGGGGATCAGCAGCAGCAGCGCGTCCATCAGCGCATCGTCCCAGCGTGCCGCGAGCATGCGGATCGCGTCGGTCGGGCCATCGAGCCAGAGATTGTCGCTGTTGACGACGAGGAACGGGTCCTCCCCCAGCAGCGGCAGTGCCTTCGCAAGCCCGCCGCCGGTTTCCATGAGTTGTTCGCGCTCGTCCGAGACGATCACCTCGATACCATGGACACGATGGCGCAGGTGAGCCTCCAGCGCGTCGGCGAGATAATGTACGTTCACCACCGCGCGCGCCACGCCCGCGGCACGCAGCCGATCGAAAGTGTGATCGAGCAGCGTCCGCCCCTTCACCTCGACCAGCGGCTTCGGGCGGGTCGCGGTCAGTGGTCGCATCCGCTTGCCGATCCCCGCCGCCATCACCATCGCGGTGCGCGGCACCGCCCCGCCGGGATCGGGGCGGATATAGCGTGGACGGCTCATGACAAACCCTTTGCGGCGGCGATGACCATGGGATCGCCGCGCCATTCGGGCGGCAGGTTGGCGGCGAACCAGCGGGCCACCGGCGCCAGCGCGGAATGGCTCAGGTCACGCTCGAGATAGCTCCATACGCGCGGGCACAGGCCGGGATAGCGCTGCTTGCCATCGCGTCGCCACAGCCGGGTGAAGATGCCGATGATCTTCGCGTTCCGCTGCGCGCCGAGCACGTGATAGGCGTCCATGAACGCATCGCCCTCCCCCGTCGCGGCGCGATAGCGCGTCAGCATCAACTCCTCCAGCGTCGGGTCGACATCGCGGCGCGCATCCTGCAGCAGCGATACCAGGTCATAGGCCGGGTGCCCCGCCAAAGCGTCCTGGAAATCGAGCAGGCCCAGCGTCCGCTCCGGCCCGATCAGCATCAGATTCTCGGCGTGATAGTCGCGCAGCACGGTCACCGGCACTTGCGCATCGGCACGCCCCAGCACCGCGTCCCACGCGGCGGCATAACCCTCGACATCGACCGCGACGCCAACGGCGGGACAATACCATTCGGTCAGCAACGCCGCCTCACGCTGCAATTCGGCGCGATCGTAGCGACGCAGTTCCCCCGGCGGATGCGCACGCAGCGCGACGAGCAGGTCGACCGCCGCCTCGTATAGCGGCAGCGTGACCGCCGGATCGTCGTCAATCGCCTCGCGCATCCGGGCATCGCCGAAATCCTGCAACAGCACGAAGCCGCGCTCCAGATCGAGCGCATGGATCGTCGGCGCGGTGAAGGCGCGATCGGTCAACCAGCGGGCGACTTCGACGAACGGGCGCGGATCCTCATGCGGCGGCGGCGCATCCATCAGGATCGCCCGCCCCCCTTCGAGGTGAACGCGGAAGTAGCGCCGGAACGATGCGTCGCCCGCAAGCGGCTCGATCCGGGCGTCGGCCCAGCCATGCGAATGGAGGAATTCTTCCGCCCCCGCCGGAATCGACGGGGACGACCGGGTCATCGGGGTGGCCATCGCGCTTCCCATGCCGCGGGCGCCGACCATGTCAAGCGGCGCGCGCCATCCGGCAGGACGGCAAGGTCGAGCGCCAGCGCATCACGCCAACGCCCCGGCCCGGCCCGCTCCGCCCATTCGATCAGCAACGCACTGTCATAGCGTGCCTCGTCGAGCCCCAGTTCGAGCAGGTCGCCGGGCGAATCGAGCCGATAGAGATCGACGTGCAGCACCGGCAGCCGCACGTCGGGCACGTCATAGGGCTGGACGATCGCGAAGGTGGGCGACGGCGCTTCTTCCTCCAGCCCCAGTGCGGCGAGCACGCCCCGCGCGAAGCTGGTCTTGCCCGCGCCGAGCCCGCCAGCCAGCGTCACCACGTCGCCCGCCCGCAGCACCGCCGCCAGCCGCGCGCCGAGCGCTTGCGTCGCCGCGAGATCGGCGAGCATGATCTCGCCCGTCCACCCGCCGGTCACCGTCGCGGCAGCTCGACGGTGATCAGCGTGCCCTGTCCCGGCTCGCTGACCAGCTGGATCGTGCCCCCATGCGCTTCCACGAACTGCCGGGCGAGCGGCAGGCCAAGGCCCAGCGCCCGCTCGCTCCCCGCCGAGATGCCATCCTGCGCGAAGCGATCGAAGGCGTGCGCCGCGGTTTCCGCCGACATGCCGCCCCCGTCGTCGGACACGACGATCCGCGCGCAACCGGCATTGCCGTCGACATGCAGCAGCACCCGGCCCTTTTCCGGTGACGCCCCAACGGCGTGACGCAACAGATGTTCGATCACCTCGCGAATGCGCCGCGGATCGCCGGTCAACCGGCCCGCCGATCGCTGTATTTCGATCACCAGATCGACATGGTGGCGCTGCGCCGATCCCCGTACCGCATCGGATGCGGCACGCGCCACCGCGCCGACATCCATATCCGCCTTTTCCAGCGGCCTGGCGCCGGTACCGGTGGAAGTGAGATCCAGCACGTCGTCGATCAACAGGCCCAGCCGCTCGACCGAGTCGAGGATCGCGTCGAGATAGCCGATCGCATCGGGCGACAGCTCTCCGGCATATCCACCGTGCAGCATCTCCGCGAACCCGCTGATCGAGGTCAACGGCGTCCGCAGTTCATAGCTCATGTTGGCGACGAACGCGGTCTTGATCCGGTCCGCCGCCTCCAGCGCATCGTTGCGGTCGCGCAACGCCTGTTCCATCCGGCGGCTGTCGGTGATGTCCAGCAACGTGAACAGTGCGTTGCCGTCCGGCAGCGGCACCGCGGCAAATTCGAAATGGCGCCCGTCCGCCAGCGCGATATGCCCGGCGCGCTGCTGCCGGTCGGCGGTCGCGGCGCGCACCAATTCGGCGATCTGGCGTGCGCGCCTGGGGTTCGACAATTTGTCCGCCACCCGCTCCGCGATCGCATCGACGCGGGGATGCGCGCTGAGGAATTCCTCCTCGAAATCCCACAGCGCACGAAAGCGGTTGTTCCATAATTGCAGCCGGCCATCCGCCGAAAAGACGCCGAGCGCCTCGAACAGATTGTCGAACGTCGCGGTCCGCACGCGCAGCAGCGTGTCGCGTGCGCTGGCCAGTTGCACCTGTTCGGTGCGATCCTCGAAGATGACGAGCAAGCCGCCATCGGGCAGCGGCTGGGCAACGACGCGCAGATGCGTGCCGCCCGGCAGATGCCAATTTTCCTCGATCGCGCCTTCGGCCTGGACGAACCAGCCGCGGCGTTCCCGCTTCCACCCGGGGAAGTCGCGCACCTCGGGAACGCGATTGGCCTCGCGCATCCGTTCCAGGATACGATCGAACTCGGGGCGGTCCGACAGCCATTCGCGCCGCATCGCGAACATGCGGCGAAACGGCTGGTTGCAGAAGACGAGGCTGCGATCGCGGGCGAACTGCGCCACCCCCGCCGAGAGCCGGTCGAGCATCGCGCGCTGCGCATCGGCGAAACGGCGTTCGCGCACATGCGCCTGTTCGACATCCTCGACGTCGATCGCATAGCCCGCCACTCCGCCGACCGGCAGCGGCACGTCATGGATCAGCAGCGAACGGCGCGCGCCAGCGATCGTGGCGGGCAGGACACGCTGCTGCGGCTTGCCCTCGCGCAGTGCCAGCGCGGCGCCGGCGGTGGGGCCGCCGTGCCCCGATTCCTCGACCAATTCCAGCCCGCGACCGACCACTTCAGCGGCATCGCTCCCCTCGACTGCCGCGACATACGCCGAATTGACCATCGCGAGCCGCAAATCCGGGTCCCGATACCATAGCGGCACCGGCGCCGCCTCGATCAAGCCGGTCAGTGCTTCGAACGCCTCGCTCAGGCCGCTGCATTCGGTCCGCAGCCGGTGCATTTCGCCCTCGGTGGTGGTGGAGTCATAGAACCACACGATCACCGCATCGCCGCGCCGCTCGCCCTTGGCGGTCAGCGTGCGCGCACCATCGCGGGTATGCACCGTGCGCAGGAAATCACGCGCGGAACGCTGGCAGACCGCCACATCATGCGCCAGCGCCTGCGCATCGGCGCTGCCGATGCCCCAGCCCGCGGCGTTCAGTTCCTGCAGATAGGACGGCACATTGCCCAGCCCCAGCCAGTCGGCGACGCGCTGCGCCATATCGATGCGGCCATCCGGCCGGATCACGATCGGCTGCATCGGTGCGTTGACGAGCAGCGCGTCGAGCGCGTTACGCGCCTCAACCGCTCCCCGCGCGTCCGCCCGCGCCCGCAATCCGACATACACGAGCGCCGCCCCCGCCACGATCAACAGCAGCAGCACCACCCCCGCCGCCACGGCCGCGCCGGTCGAGAGGGTCATGACGACGGGATCGCGGATCGGGAACGCATCGATATTGTCTAGGGGGTGGTGCGATCAGCCACAAGTCGCTCGCAGCAGCCGGATCCCCGCCGGCGACGGCGTGTTGCAGGCTGTTACCCAATTGTCACAATTGGAATAAATGACTCTCATGGTGATGCCGAGAACTTTCCCCGTGCGCTCTCTCCGGCATAGGAATGCGCCCAACGCATAGGTCAGATAACATGACCTGTTGGAGCGCGTGTTCAGAGAGGGCATCATTATGTCAGTTTATCGCGGTCGCCTGTTGGCGACGTCCCTGCTCACCGGGTTGACGCTAGCATCGCCTGCGGCCCTGGCGCAGAACACCTCGGGGCAGAATGCCACGGTCGAAGCCGGCACGACGCAGTCGGCCAATGATCCCGCCGCCACGCCCGCGACGCCGTCCGCGCGGGGAGACGAGCCGGCCGGCGACATCGTCGTCACTGGTTCGCGGATCCAGTCCCCCGCCGCCACATCGGCGTCGCCCCTGCAGGTGACGAGCGCGGAGCAGATCCGCCAGGCCGGCGTCATCAACGTGCAGGATCTGCTGCTGCAGAATCCCGCCTTCGGCGCCCCCGGCATCAGCCGCACCAACTCCAGCTTTGCGACCCAGGGCGCGGGCGTGGCAACGGTGAACCTGCGCAACCTGGGCGAGGATCGCACGCTCGTCCTGGTCAATGGCCGTCGGTTCGTGTCGGGCGTCCCCGGCTCGGCCGCAGTGGATCTTAACGTCATCCCCACCCAGTTCCTGCAGCGCGTCGATACGCTGACGGGCGGTGCCTCCGCGGTCTATGGTTCCGACGCCGTCGCGGGCGTGGTGAACATGATCTACAAGACTGATTTCGACGGTCTGCAGGTCGACGGCCAGCTCGGCATCTCCGAACGTGGTGATGGTTTCGACAGGCAGTTCAATGTCCTCGCCGGCAAGAATTTCGCCGATGGTCGCGGCAACATCATGTTGTTCGGTGGCTATTCCAAGCAGGGCACCGTTCTGAAGCGTGACCGCGAGACCGAGGGCGGGTCCAGTGCGGTGGATTCGACCAGCCGCGGCGCTTACGTGACCGGCAACGACGCGGAGCTGTTCACGCCACAGCGCCCCTATCTGTCGGGTTTCGCGCCGCAAGGCCGTTATTACGCCGGTGATTCGGTGTTCACGTACGGCCAGGACGGCGCATTGCGTGATTGCGTGTCGACCAACGGAACCGGGGGCTGCGTCAATGCCGATGGCAGCGCCGCCGGCCCCGATGGCTTCAACCGGTCCGCTTTCCGCTATCTCGCGGTGCCGGTCGAACGGTTCGTCGGTGCCGGACGCGCGAATTTCGAGGTGGCGCCCGCGCTGAACCTCTTCCTCGAAGGCAATTACGCCAAGACGAAGGTCAGCACGGTCATCGAGCCCTATCCGCTCGATTCGACCTTCGGCAATCCGCGCAACACCGGCCAGATCCCGATCCAGACGGTCGTAAACGGCGTCACCTATCGTAATCCCTACGTGCCGGACGCGATCTTCAACGCAGCGACCGACACCGATGGCGATGGCCTGCGTGACATCTATTTCGATCGCCGGCTTGCCGATTTCGGTAATCGCACCAGTTCGGTCGAACGCGACCTGTTCCGGGTCGCCGGCGGTGCGAACGGCTCCTTTGCTGAAGATCGCTTCAATTACGAAGTCTACGGCATCTACGGCCAGACGGTCGAGCATCAGTCCGGCACCGGTCAGTTCAACACCAACAATTTCTTCCAGGCGCTGAATTCCTATCGCGACCCGGCGACCGGACAGATCGTGTGCGCTGATCCGGCTGCGCGGGCGGCAGGGTGCATTCCCGCCAACATCTATGGCGCGGGCACGCTGGCCAACGCCGAACCCTACCTCGCGGCGCCGACGACGCTTGCGGTCAAGCTGTCCCAGACTGTCTTCGGCGGAAACGTATCGGGCAAGCTGTTCTCGCTGTTCGGCGCCGATCCGATCGGGTTCAGCGTCGGCACCGAATATCGCCGGGAAACCAGCCGGAGCGACTTCGATTTGCTGACGCAGCAGGGCTTGAACGGCAACAACGCCCTGCCCTCGACCCGCGGCAGCTTCCATCTTTGGGAAGGGTTCGGCGAGGTCATCGCGCCGTTGATCCAGGATCGCCCATTCTTCCATGCACTGACGGTGCGTGGCGCGGTCCGGGTGTCGGACTATAATACGATCGGTACGACGGTCAGCTACAATTACGGCGGCGAATGGGCGCCTGTGGAGGACATTCGCTTCCGTGTCATGCAGGCACGCTCGGGTTCGCGCCCCGAACATCAATGAGCTGTTCCAGGCGCCGCAACAGAACTTCCCGAGCGTCAGCGATCCCTGCATCGGCGTCACCGCCACCACCGGCGGGACGCTTGGCACACAATGTCGCGCCGCGCCGGGTGTGGCGACGAACATCGCTGCAAACGGCAGCTACACCCCGACGCAGGCCGACATTCAGGGCGTGACCAGCTTTGAATCGGGCAATCCGTTGCTTCAGGAAGAAAAGGGCGATTCGTTCACCGCCGGCGTGGTGATCGCGCCGCGTTCGATCCGCGCCCTGCGCAACCTCGTCGTGACGGTCGACTATTTCAACATCCGGATCCGGGATGCGATCGTGCAGACGCCGCTGCAATATATCCTGAACCAATGCTATCAGGCGGGGAATCAGGATTATTGCAATCGCATCACGCGCCGTCCGGCCAATATCGGACCGAACGACGCCGGTTCGATCGATCAGCTGACCACCAGCTACCTCAACAGCGGCGGTGTGAAGACACAGGGAATCGATACGACCGTCACATGGCGCCAGAACCTCGCCGATATCGGGCTGGTCGGCGATCTGGGCCTGCGTGGTTCGTATACGCACCTGATCTCGGGCTATGTCGTCCCCCTGCCAGGGGCGGATCGCGACTATTTCGCCGGAGAGATTGGCGCGTCGCGTGATCGCTTCACGATCAACGGCTCGTATGATGTCGAAGGCGTGGGACTGACGATGACGGGCACCTGGCTTAGCCAGGCGAGCCTTGATGACCAGCTGACTGGGGCGGTTCCGGGGAGCAATCCGCTGTATCGCGTGCGGCCGCAATTCTATCTCGACTCGCAAATCCGTTTCCGCGCCAACGATCAGTTCGAATTCTACGTCGGCGGCTACAACCTGCTCGATAACAAGCCGCCTTATCTGGCTGATATCGGCGCGGATGCCGGCCAGGACACGTACACCTCGGCCTATGATCCGCTCGGCCGCCGTTTCTACGCCGGCGTTCGCCTCAGCTTCTGACGTGACCGGTCAGGAGGGAGCTGTTCCCTCCTGACCGCCACTCCGCCGCCTGCCTTGCCGTCCGCCGCGCCCTCGCGGTCGGGCGGCTTTTTCATGATCGGCACGCACCCAAGAAAAAGGGCCGCGTCGCCTGGTGGCGACGCGGCCCCTGGTCGGCCCCGGAGCGGCCGATCAGTAGCGATAGTGATCCGGCTTGAACGGCCCTTCGACCGGCACGCCGATATAGCCCGCCTGCTTTTCCGACAGCTTCGACAGCTGGACGCCCAGCTTCTCAAGGTGCAGCGCCGCGACCTTTTCGTCGAGGTGCTTGGGAAGGACGTAGACCTCGTTCTTGTAGTTCTCGCCCTTGGTCCACAATTCGATCTGCGCCAGCGTCTGATTGGTGAAGCTGGCCGACATCACGAACGACGGGTGGCCGGTGGCGCAGCCCAGGTTCACCAGCCGCCCCTTGGCGAGGACGATGATCTGCTTGCCATCCGGGAATTCGACCAGGTCGGTGCCCGGCTTCACTTCGGTCCACTTGTAGTTCGACAGCGCGGCGATCTGGATCTCGCTGTCGAAATGGCCGATGTTGCAGACGATCGACATCGGCTTCATCGCCTTCATGTGATCGGCGGTGATCACGTCGGCGTTGCCGGTGGCGGTGACGAAGATGTCGGAGCGCTTCACCGCTTCCTCCATCGTCACGACCTCATAGCCCTCCATCGCCGCCTGCAGCGCGCAGATCGGGTCGATCTCGGTGACGAGAACGCGCGCGCCGCCGTTGCGCAAGGATGCGGCCGAACCCTTGCCGACGTCACCGAAGCCGGCAACGGTGGCAACCTTGCCGGCCAGCATCACGTCAGTAGCGCGGCGGATCGCGTCGACCAGCGACTCCTTGCAGCCGTACAGATTGTCGAACTTCGACTTGGTGACCGAGTCGTTGACGTTGATCGCCGGGAACGGCAGCTCGCCCTTCTTCGCGATCTCGTACAGGCGATGGACGCCGGTGGTCGTCTCTTCGGAGACGCCCTTCAGGTTCTTCACCGTCTGCGTCAGATAGCCCGGCTTCCGGGCGATGAACGCCTTCACCGAACGCTGGAACTCTACCTCTTCCTCATTCTCCGGCTCGCTGAAGCTCTGCCCGGCTTCCAGCTTCGCCCCCCACAGCGCAAACATCGTCGCGTCGCCGCCGTCGTCGAGAATGATGTTGGCCGTCTGGCCATCGCCATCCTTGTCCCAGTCGAAGATGTCGCCAACATAGTCCCAATATTCGGCCAGCGTCTCGCCCTTGACGGCGAAAACCGGGATGCCCGCGGCGGCGATCGCGGCGGCGGCATGGTCCTGTGTCGAGAAGATGTTGCAGGTCGCCCAGCGCACGTCGGCGCCCAGCGCGGTGAGCGTCTCGATCAACACGGCGGTCTGGATCGTCATGTGCAGCGAACCGGTGATACGCGCGCCTTTCAGCGGCTGCGAAGCGCCGAATTCCGCGCGCAGCGCCATCAGGCCGGGCATTTCCGTCTCGGCGATCCTGATCTCGGCGCGTCCGAAATCGGCGAGGCCGATGTCCTTGATGACGTAGTCGTTCTTGTCCAGCACGGGGGCGGTTGCCACGGCCTTGTCTCCACAATGATGAGGCCGACCAAGGCGCAACGACGCACCGATCGGCATCAGCGCGCTCTAGCCGCGAACCGGGCACCGATCAAATATAAAGATATCTTTATATGCCTTTCGCCGCTCGCGATCAGGCGCGGCCGGCCTCGCTCGACAGCAGGCGTGGGTCGACTCCGGCGGTGGCGAAGCCGCGCGTCCAGCGTTCCTCGATCGCGGTCTCGAACATCAGGTCGGGGCTATCGCTGACGTTGAGCCAGCCATGCCGCGTCATTTCCTCATCCAATTGCCCCGCGCCCCAACCCGCATAGCCCAGCGCGACCAGCCAGTGGCGCGGCCCGGTGCCCGACGCGATCGCGCGCAGCACGTCGAGCGTGCTCGACAGCGCCCAGCGGCCCGCGACGTCCATCGTATCCTGCCCGCCCCAATCGGCGGAGTGCAGCACGAATCCGCGCCTGGTTTCCACCGGGCCACCGAAATGCACGGGCGCGTCAGGGGCGACCCCGGGGGCGATTTCCAGCTGCTCCAGAACGTCGTGCAGACCCAGCCCGCTGACGAGCGCGCCGATCCCGATCCCCAGCGCCCCCGCCTCGTCGTGGTTGCAGATCGCGATCACCGAATGGTCGAACCGCGGATCGCCGATCCCGGGCATCGCCAGCAGAAACTGGCCGGTGAGAAAACGTGCCTGATCCATCAGGACGGAACGTATCCCGCCACGGGCGGGTTGCGAAAGCTTGAATTCGCCGCCGTCGCCTGCGACGTACCGCGGCGTTCGAACAGGAGAGACTCGCATGACGATCAACGTCGGTGACACGCTGCCCGCCGCCAAGCTGACCAAGCTGACGTCCGACGGGATGGAGCCGGTCGACGCGGCCGATTATTTCAAGGGCCGCAAGGTGGCGCTGTTCGCGGTGCCGGGCGCCTTCACGCCGACCTGCTCCGCGAAGCATCTTCCCGGCTTCGTCGAGAAGGCTGACGAACTGAAGGCGAAGGGCGTGGAGGAAATCGTCTGCACCTCGGTCAACGATCCGTTCGTTCTGGGTGCATGGTCGAAGCAATCCCAGGCCGAGGGCGTGACGATGCTGGCCGACGGCAACGGCGACTTCGCAGAGGCGCTGGGGCTCACCATGGACGGCTCCAAGTTCGGCATGGGCAAGCGCAGCCAGCGCTATGCGATGATCGTCAACGACGGCAAGGTCGAGCAACTGCATGTCGAGGCGCCGGGCGAGTTCAAGGTAAGCTCGGCGGATCACTTGCTTGGCTCGCTCTGAGATACCAGGCGCGGCCCGTAGCATCCCCGTCCTGCCGCCGTTCCCAAGGGAATGACGGCGGTCGAGGATGGCGGGCGCGCCCCGGTCTTGTCAGCGTCACATCGCGCATGTAACCCCTCGCGATGATCGCCACCGACATCGTCTCCGAGCTGGATCGGCTCTACGCCGCGTCCGTCGATCGGCTGAAAGCCGCCATCTCCGCCTATATCGCCGACGGCAGTGTTCCGCCGCCCGAAGCGCGCAAGGACGGATCCTTCGCCTATCCCGAGATCCGGCTGACATTCGCCGGCCATGACGGCCGGCCCACGCCGTTGCGATCGTTCGGCCGGCTCGTCACGCCGGGCGAATATCGCATCAGCGTCACCAAGCCAGCAATCTTCGCGGACTATCTCGTCGAGCAACTGACCCTGCTGGTCGAGGATTATGACGTCACCGTCGAAGCGGTGCCGGGGCGGCAGGAAATCCCCTACCCCTATGTGATCGATGCCGGCCATGCGCTGAGCCTCGATACGGTATCGGTGGCCGAGCTGGCGCGCTGGTTCCCGACGACCGAGCTTGCCTATATCGGCGATGAGATCGCCGATGGACTGTGGGCGTCGCTGGACGGCACGCGCCCGCTCGCGCTGTTCGACGGGCTCCGCACCGATTTCAGTCTGGCGCGGTTGCGGCACTACACGGGCACCCCGGCGGAGCATGTCCAGCGATACGTGCTGTTCACCAATTACCATCGCTATGTCGACGAATTCGTGCGCTGGGCGGCCAGTCAGGTCGGCGGTGACAGCCGGTATGTCGCCTTGTCGGGCCCCGGCGGCGTGATGTTTCGCGCCGGGGACGATCCCTCGATCCTCGACGATAGCGCGTGGCGGCGGTTGCAGATGCCCGCCTATCATCTGATCGCGGACGATCGCACCGGGATCACGCTCGTCAATATCGGCGTCGGCCCGTCGAACGCCAAGACGATCTGCGATCATCTGGCGGTAATGCGGCCCGAGGCGTGGCTGATGATCGGGCATTGCGGCGGGCTGCGTCCGTCGCAACGGATCGGGGATTATGTGCTCGCGCACGCCTATCTGCGCGACGACCATGTCCTCGACGACATGTTGCCGCCCGAGATCCCGGTGCCGGCGATCGCCGAGGTGCAACAGGCGCTGGCGCGCGCGGCGGAAACGGTGTCCGGTCAGTCGGGCGAGGAGCTGAAGCGACGGCTGCGGACCGGCACGATCGTCACCACCGACGATCGCAACTGGGAATTGCGCTATTCGCGCTCCGCCTTGCGCTTCTCGCTCAGTCGCGCGGTCGGGATCGATATGGAGTCCGCGACGATCGCGGCGCAGGGATATCGCTTCCGCGTCCCCTATGGCACGCTGCTGTGCGTATCGGACAAGCCGTTGCACGGTGAGTTGAAGCTGCCGGGTCAGGCGAACCGCTTCTACGAGCGTGCGATCAGCGAGCATATGCGCATCGGGATCGAGACGTGCGAGGAACTGCGTCGCGAGGGGACCAAATTGCACAGCCGCAAGCTGCGCGCATTCAACGAGCCGCCCTTCCGCTGAATGGCCGTCCCAAGACCCGGTACGCACGGAAACCTCGGAAAACTCCGTGCGTTACGGGGCAGCAACAATGATAAGGGAACCCATCATGGCCGACGACACGAGCGATACGCCCCCGCCGCCCCCCGCCGCGTCGAAGCCGACCGCGCCGCGACGCCGCGCGCCGCGCAAACCCGCGACCACTGCTGCCAAGCCCGCCGCGAAGCGGACCAAGAGCGACGCCGCAGCGCCCAAGCGCCGTGGGCGCCGGCCCGCCAGCCCCGCGCCGGAGGCGTCCCCGCTGACCCGCGCCGCCGATACCGCGAAGGCCACCGGCAGGTCCGTCGCGCGTAGCGCCAGCAGCGCCGGGACGAAGGCGACACGGACCGCGAAGAAGGCGACCACCGCGACCAAGCGCCGCGTTACGAAGGCCGGAAAGGCGGCGGATCAGGCGACGTCCCGGCTGGGCAAGGGCTGGAGCGCGGCGGCAATTGCCGGCGGTGTGGCCGCGATCGGCGCCGCCACCGCCGCGCTGCTGACGCTGCGAGGATCCACCCCACGCCACAAGGCGCTGCCGGCGCCGAAGCCGAACGGCGCCGCGCACCAGCCGGATGGCACGGACTCAAGCGCCTCCTTCACGGCCGGAATCGCTGATGAAAATACGATTCCGGAAAAGGGCACGACACCGACGGCGGCGTAAGCACCTTGACCGTCACTCCGCGGTTCGCCCCGGAGTGACGGCAAGGGCCACAAACCTTGCGGCGGCGCTTGTCTGATCAGCCGGCCAGAAAGGCTGCGATCGCCTTGCCCAGTTCCGGTTTGGTCACTGCGCTCATGTGATTGCCCGGCACCTCGACGTAACGCGCATCCGGCAGCCGGTCTGCGAGCGCCCGCGCCGACCCGTTGTCATCATCGTCCACGCCGTTGACGACCAGCGCCGGCCAGTCGAAGCCGGCAACAATCGCTTCGTCGGTACTGGCGAAAGTGTCGATCACATGCAGCAACGCGACGGGATCTCCGCCGGTGGTTTTGAGGAACGCCTCCGCGAGCCATGCCGGAGAGCCGCGTTCATGTGTTCCCGGATTGCTGAGGATATGGCGAAAGTGATCGGCACGCCGCTCGGCATCGATCAACCCCTCTAGCCCCATGCCGGCAAACACCACGCGGCCGGGCTTCGCGCCGGTCGCCAGCATCCGCGCGGTGGTGCGCGCGCCGAGCGAATAGCCGCCGAGATCGTAATCGGTCAGCCCGAGATGGGCGACCAGCGCATGACCGTCACGCGCCAACGCGTCGGTAGGATAGGCCGTCGCGTCGTGCGGTTTGGCGCTGTCGCCGTGCCCGCGCAGATCGGGCATGATCACCCGGCGCCCCGACGCCGCGATCGCCTCGGCATGGCCGTAGCGGATCCAGTTGGTCACGGCGTCCGAAAAATAGCCGTGGATCAGCATCACCGGGCGCCCCTCGCCCATTTCGCGATAGGCGATCGGCTGACCGTCGAAACTGTCGAAGAAGCGCGGCGCTACGGCGGTAGCCATGATCGTTACGTCCCGAATTGGCAAATGGGCGAGAATGCGTCGCCCTTACCCCCAGGTGGCCGGGCGGTCCATCCAAAGCCGGTGGGGCAGGACTTCATTATCATAAGGGTACTTATTATATGCGCCGACATGAGTGATTCGATCGGCTTTCTGGTCAGCGATGTCGCGCGCTTGATGCGCCGGCGCTTCGACGAACGCGCGCGCACCATCGGTGTCACGCGGCCGCAATGGCGCGCCCTGACGGCGCTTCACCGCGAAGAGGGGCTGACCCAGGGCGCGCTGGCGGACCGGCTGGAGGTTGAGCCGATCACCCTGTGCCGGATGATCGACCGGCTCGAGGAAGCCGATCTGGTAGAGCGTCGGCGTGCGCCCGCCGACCGCCGCGCCTGGCATATCTATCTGACGACAAAGTCTCGCGCGTTGATCGCGCAACTGCGCGTTCTGGCCGACGATCTGTCGGATCGCGCGCTGGAGGGCATTCCCGCCGAGCGGCAGGACATGTTCATCGAGGTGCTGGATCGCATTCGCGGCAACCTTCAATCCCCCCTAGAGCAGGAGAGCGCGCATGGCTGATGCCGACCCGCAGCGCACCCTGGCGGCTGATGAGGCCGCCCCGACGCTGGCCCCCGACGACCTCGAAACGCCTGCCGCGCCGGCTCCACGGCGTCGCTGGGGCAGATTGGCGCTGATGGTCAGCGTGCCATTGCTGCTGGCGGCGATCGGCGGCTGGTTCTGGCTGACCTCCGGCCGTTATGCCAGCACCGACAATGCCTATGTCAAACAGGACATGTCGTCGATCAGCCCCGACACCGGGGGACGGATCGTCTCGGTGGAGGTGCGGGAGAACCAGCGCGTCAACGCGGGTGACATCTTGTTCCGGATCGATCCCGAGCCCTATCGCATCGCACTCGAACAGGCTGATGCCGCGCTGGCCGAGGCGCGCGTCGACGTATCGACCAAGGCGACCGATACCGGCAGCGCCGCCGCGACGCTGGCGGGTGCGCGAGCCGATCTGACGCTGGCGCAGGCGACGTTCGAGCGTCAGAAAGCGCTGATGACGCGCGGCTTCACCACGCGCGCATCGCTTGACGCCGCGACGCAGCAAGTGGCGGCGGCGCAGGCGCGTATCGCCGCGGCCCAGGCGGATGCGGCGCGGGCTCGTCAACAGGTATCCAGCGGGGCGAGCGGATCGAGCACGCCGGCGGCGATCCAGGCGGCCTATGCCCGCCGCGAGAAGGCAGCGCTGGATCTGTCGCGCACCGTCGTCCGTGCGCCCTATGCCGGGATCGTCAGCCAGACCAGCCGGTTGCAGGTCGGCAATATCACCCCGAGCGGCCTGCCCGCGCTGACGCTGGTCGCGCTGCGCGGCGCCTATGTGGAGGCCAATTTCAAGGAAACCGATCTCGATCATATGCGGCTTGGTCAGCCGGCCACGATCCGGCTGGATGCCTATCCGGACATCAAGATGAAGGGGCATGTCCAGTCGATCGGTGCCGGTACGGGATCGCAATTCTCGGTATTGCCGGCGCAGAATGCGACCGGCAATTGGGTGAAAGTGACGCAGCGCGTGCCGGTTCGGATCGCGATCGACAGCGCGCCGCCGCGTGCGCTGATCGCCGGCCTGTCCGCCGATGTGTCGGTGGATACCCAGCCAGGGCGGCATTGATGGCCAGCCGGGCCGCTACCGCGCCCGCGCCCGCGACGGCGGCGCCCCCCGCCCCGCCCGTGGCGGGCCAGGCGTTGCTGCCAGTGCGCCATCGCGGTTTGCTGACCGTCGGCGTGATGGGCGCGATGGTGATGCAGATCCTCGACACGACCATCGCCAATGTGGCGCTGCCGCATATGCAGACGTCGCTCGGCGCGACGGTCGATACCGTCACCTGGGTGCTGACCAGCTATATCGTCGCGACCGCGATCGCGCTGCCCGCGACCGGCTGGCTCTCCGACCGGCTCGGCAGCCGCCAGCTCTTCCTGATCGCGGTGGGCGGGTTCGTCCTCGCCTCGATGCTCTGCGGCATCGCCACCAGCTTGCCCGAAATGGTGCTCTTCCGCGTTATCCAGGGCATCACCGCCGCGTTCATCAATCCGCTGTCGCAGACCGCGATGCTCGACATCAACCCGCCCGAGCGCGCCGCCAAGGCGATGAGCGTGTGGGGCATGGGCGTGATGGTGGGGCCGATCATGGGGCCGGTGATCGGCGGCTTCCTGACCGAAAACTATAACTGGCGCTGGGTGTTCTACGTCAACGTGCCGGTCGGCGTTCTGACCTTCGCGATCCTGTGGTTCCTGCTGCCATCGCGCCCGACCGCGCGACGATCGTTCGATTTCATGGGCTTCGCCTTCGTCGGGATCGCGGTCGCGGCGTTCCAGCTGATGCTAGATCGCGGACAGACGGAGGATTGGTTTTCCAGCTGGGAAATCATCGTCGAGGGGCTGGTCGCCGCCGCCGCGGCGTGGCTGGCGGTGATCCATCTCGCTACCGCGCGGCACCCGCTGTTCGATCGCCACCTGTTCCAGAACCGGAACCTCGTCATGGGGATGATCTTCATGGTGGTGATCGGCATCTCCACCATGGCCCCGATGGCGCTACTACCGCCGATGCTGCAGCAATTGTTCGGCTATCCGGTCATTGATACCGGGCTGATGATGGCGCCGCGTGGCGTGGGCGTGCTGTTCACGATGTGGCTCGGCGCGCAGATAATGGGGCGTATCGACACGCGCATCCTTATCATCGTCGGGCTGATCCTGTTCGCCTGGTCGCTGCACATGATGGCGGGCTATTCGCTGGAGATGAACTATTGGCCCGTGGTCAGTGCCGGCTTCGTCCAGGGGCTGGGCATGGGACTGGTGTTCATGCCGCTGAACGCGCTGGCCTTCGCGACGCTCGACAACCGTTATCGCACCGACGGCGCGAGCATCCTGAACCTGATGCGTTCGATCGGGCAATCGGCGGGCATATCGATGGTGACGGTGCTGCTGGCCCGCAACATCCAGGTCAGCCATAGCGACCTTGCCGCCCACGTTACCGATCAGACGATCCCGGGGATGGCGCTCATCGAGCGCGTTCCGACACTGGGCAACACCGCCACCGCCATGGCGGATGCGATGGTCAACCAGCAGGCGGCGATGATCGCCTATATCAATGACTTTCACCTGATGGCGTGGATCTCGATCGTGGTGGTGCCGCTGGTGATGCTGCTCCGCAAGCCGAAGACCAAGCTGGAGGTAATCCACGCGGAATAGCGGCGGCGCGATCCACCATGCGATCGTGAAACGCAAAGGGGCCTGACGCGCGCATGCGTCAGGCCCCCTCCGTGGCGATCATCCGGGAAGGCCGAACGTGGCTTACGCCGCCTTCTTCAGGTGGCGGCGGCCAAGCAATTCGGCGATCTGCACGGCGTTCAACGCCGCGCCCTTGCGGAGATTGTCGCTGACGCACCACAGCGACAGGCCGTTGTCGACGGTGGGATCGTCGCGCACCCGGCTGACATAGGTGGCATCGTCGCCCGCGCTTTCGATCGGGGTGACATAGCCGCCGTCCTCGCGCTTATCGATCAGCATCACGCCGGGCGCCTCGCGCAGGATCTTCTGCGCTTCCTCTGCGGACAGCTCGTTCTCGAATTCGATATTGAGCGCCTCGGAATGGCCGACGAACACCGGCACCCGGACGCAGGTGGCGACGACCTTGATCTTCGGATCGAGGATCTTCTTCGTTTCGACCACCATCTTCCACTCTTCCTTGGTGGAACCATCCTCCAGGAAGCTGTCGATATGCGGGATGACGTTGAACGCGATCTGCTTGGTGAACTTCTTCGCCTCGGCGGGATCGCCGACGAAGATGTTGCGGCTCTGCTCGAACAGCTCGTCCATCCCCACCTTGCCCGCGCCGGACACCGATTGATAAGTGGCGACCACGACACGCCGGATCGTCGCCGCATCGTGCAACGGCTTCAGCGCGACGACCATTTGCGCGGTCGAGCAATTCGGATTGGCGATGATGTTCTTCGCCTTGTACCCGTCGATCGCGTCGGCGTTCACCTCCGGCACGATCAACGGCACGTCGGGATCCATGCGATATAGCGACGAATTGTCGATCACCGTGCAGCCAGCCGCCGCGAATTTGGGCGCATAGACCTTGGTCGCCTCGCTGCCGATCGCGAACAACGCCATGTCCCAGCCGGCGGGATCGAAATGCTCGATATTCTGCACCTTCAGCATCCGCCCGGTGTCGCCATATTCGATCTGATCGCCCACCGAGCGCGAGGACGCCAGCACCGCGATCTCATCCGCCGGAAACTGCCGCTCCGCCAGGATGTTGACCATCTCGCGCCCGACATTGCCGGTCGCGCCTGCGACGACCACCCGGTACCCCATCTTCATTCCTTCCATCCCGCCCGAGCGGGTTCGTACAAAAGTTTCGCCGCGGCGCCGTAACCCCGCAACATGCGAAAAGCTAGCGCCCTACCGCGGCCCGGCACCGACATGGGTGGCGAGAAAGCGTTCGATCGTCGTCCACACGTGGATGTCGCGCGCGGCGGCATGCGTCTTGCCGGGATAGAACATCATCTCGAACGGCATATCCGCCGCTTGCAGACGCGCGACCACCTCGGTCGAATTATCGAGGAAAACGTTATCGTCGGCCATGCCATGCATCATCAGCAACGGCGTGGTGATCCGCCGGGGATCGATCACGGCGCGCGACTGATCATAGGCCGCAGCATCCGTCCGCGGATCGCCCATATAGCGTTCGGTGTAATGCGTATCGTACAACCGCCAGTCGGTGACCGGCGCACCGGCGATCGCCGCCGCATAGACCCCGGGGTTCGCCTCGATCATCTTCAGCGACATATAGCCGCCATAGGACCAGCCATAGGTGGCGATGCGGGTCGGATCGACGAACGGCAACGTCTTCAGATAGGTGGCGCCGGCCAGCTGGTCCTCCACCTCGACCCCGCCCATCGCGTGCCAGATCGCGCGTTCGAAAGCGACGCCGCGATGATCGCTGCCGCGATTGTCGATCCGGAAGAAGATATAGCCCTGATCGACGATGTGCTGGATCAGCGGTGCATGCCAGTCCCGCTTGACCTCCTGGGTGTGCGGGCCGCCGTAATGCTGAAAGAACACGGGATAGCGCTTTCCCGGCACCAGCTTGGGCGTGATCATCTCCCAATGGAGTTCGGTGCCGTCCGGTGCTGTCAGCGTGCCGAAACGGATCGGCTCGTGACTGGCGGCATAGGGAGCATAGGGATGATCGCCTGCGACGCGGTTCTCATTGATCCAGCGCAACCGCTTGCCCGACGCATCGGCGAGATAGACCTGCGTCGGCTGATCGGGATTCGACCGGCGGACGATGAAGCGCGATCCCGACGGGTCGGCGGTCGCCTCGTTCCACCAGCCGCGCTCGGTCAGGCGGGTGATCGCCCTGGTCTTCAGGTCGATCGCATACAGATGCTGCTCTAGGATATCGTCCTTGTTCGCGGTGAAGAATGCGCGCCCCGCCTTCTCGTCGACGCCGACCAGATCGGAGACGACCCATGGCCCCTTCGTCAGCTGGGTCCATCGCCCCGCCTTGAAACGCCACAGATGGGCGAAGCCGTCGCGCTCCGACCGCCAGATCATGCTCCCGTCGGACAAAGTGCGATAGGCGTTGGTCAGGTTGATCCAGCTTTTCGGCGCAGCGCTCTCCGTGAACAGCACGGTCGAGGCGCCGGTCTTCGGATCGACCCGCAACATGTCGAGCCGGGTCTGGGCACGGTTCTGTCGCTGTACCAGCAGCGCGGAACCGTCCGGCAGCCAGTCGACACGGGCGACATAGATGTCGGGATCGCTGCCGAGATCGACCTTCACCCCGCCCGATCCGTCGCTGCGCAGGATATGCAGCTCGACCAGCACGTTCGGCGTGCCCGCCGCCGGATACCGCTGCTCGTAGATCCTGGTACCGCTGGCGCCGATCGCGGCGCGGGTGAACACCTTGACCGGCGTTTCATCGAAGCGTTCGAGCGCCAGATAACGCTCGTCCGGCGACCACCAATAGCCGGTGCGGCGATCCATTTCCTCCTGCGCGACGAATTCGGCTTCGCCCCAATGCACCGGCCCGCCGCCATCGCGCGTCATCGCGGTCGCGGCACCGCCACCGGCCAGCGGCTGGACGTACAGGTTCTGGTCGCGGACGAAACCGATCCGCGTCCCGCGCGGGCTGACCGTCGGGTTGAGTGCGTCGCGCGTCCCGGGCAGCTTCGTCACCTGCCCGTCGAGCCCGGCGAGATACAATTCGCCGTCGATCGGGACGAGGATGGTGCGCGAGTCCGGGGACCAGTCATATTGCAGGATGCCGGTCTTGCCGGTCAGCGAGCGATCGCGCTCGCGCTGCATCTTCGCCGCCTCCGACAGTTCGGCACCGCTGCCGGCGGAACGGGAATCGACCAGCATCCGCTCCTGCCCGCTGCGCGTATCGAGCGCCCACAGGTCAAAGCGCTGTTTCTCGTCGGGGCGACCGCGCACCGAGGTGAGCAACGTACCGTCGGGCGACAGCTTCAACGCCTGCGGCTGTGTGCCGGCCAGATCCGGGCTGGCGAAGACGCGCTCCAGCGTCAGCGGCCGGACGGCCACGGCGCTCGCCTGATTGTCCGGAAGCGGTTCCGCCATCACCACGCTTGCCGTCGAGGCGAGCAACAACGCCGCCGGAACCCATCCACGCATCAAACCCTCCGAAAACGCGCCGCCGGGGCGCGCGGCGCTCTTATCGCGGTGCACGCGGGGCGCGTAAAGCACGCAAAAAAGGGCGCGGCGGTGATCCCGCCGCGCCCCCTTTTCGCCGGATCGCCGTCGCGGCGATTACTCGGCGGCGTCGACCGTCGGGCGATTGTCGCGGCGCTCGGCGATACGCGCCGACTTGCCGGTGCGGCCACGCAGATAATACAGCTTGGCGCGGCGAACCGCACCCTTGCGTACCACCTCGATCGAATCGATGTTCGGCGAATACAGCGGGAAGACGCGCTCCACGCCCTCACCGAAGCTGATCTTGCGCACCGTGAAGGAAGAGCCCATGCCCTTGTTGGCGCGCGCGATGCACACACCTTCGTAATTCTGCACGCGGGTACGGTCGCCTTCGACCACCTTCACGCCCACTTTCAGCGTGTCGCCCGGGCGGAATTCGGGGATCTTCTTGGTTTCGTTGAACTTGGCGATCTGCTCGGCTTCGAGCGTCTGGATCAGGTTCATCTTACTCGTCCTCAGTCCGTTGCCGCGCGCCAGAGGGCGAGCCGACCCGAGCGCCCTCATGACGCTCCCAAAGGTCCGGCCGCCGTAGCCGTGTGTCGATCTCGGCGCGTGACTGACGCCAGGCCGCGATCCTCGCATGATCCCCCGATCGCAGCACTTCGGGGATCGTGCGCCCTTCCCATTCGACAGGTCGGGTATAATGCGGATATTCGAGGAGGCCGTTTTCGAAGCTTTCCTCGATTCCGCTGGAAGCCGCGCCCATTACGCCGGGGAGCAGGCGAACGCAAGCGTCCAGCAGCACCAGCGCCGCCATCTCGCCGCCCGACAGGATATAATCGCCGATCGACACTTCCTCGATCGCGCGCGCCTCGAACAATCGTTCGTCGAACCCCTCGAACCGTCCGCACAGCACGATCGCCCCCGGCCCATCCGCCAGCGCACGCACCCGCGCCTGTGTCAGCGGGCGTCCGCGTGGCGTCATCGCCACGATCGGGCGACCGTCCGCATGCGCATCGATCGCGCGCGATACGATATCGGCACGCAACACCATCCCCGCGCCGCCGCCCGCCGGCGTATCGTCGACGGTGCGGTGGCGGTCAGAGGTGAAGTCGCGGATATGGACCGCATCGAGCGACCAGCGCCCCTCGCGCAATGCCCGCCCCGCCAGCGACGTGCCGAGCGGACCGGGAAACATCTCCGGGTACAGCGTCAGGATGGTGGTGCGAAAGGTCATATCATCCCGTTTTCGATGGCCAGGCCAGGCCAGGTATAAGCGCAAAATCGCGTTCGTTGTTGGTAACGAGCGTCAGGTTCAGCGCCAGCGCCTGTGACGCGATCAACCCGTTGACGCCACTGCGACGGCACGACAGGTCGGCGTAGCGAAATGTATATACATTGACCTGAGGGCGGCAACGCGAATGGACGATTGCATCATCATCGGCGCCGGCCCGGCCGGGCTGACCGCCGCTATCTACCTGGCCCGCTACCATCTTGCGATCCGCCTGTTCGACAGCGGCTCCAGCCGCGCGGCGATGATTCCACGGACGCATAATCATGCCGGCTTCCCGGAGGGGATCGCCGGCAAGGAATTACTGCGGCGGATGCAGGAACAGGCGCAGCGTTACGGCGCGACGCGCGAGAATGTGAAGGTCACCGGATTGCGCCGCGACGCCGACGGCTTCCTCGTCATCACCGGCGAAGGCAGTTATTGCGCCCGCACCGTGCTGCTCGCCACCGGGGTCGTCAATCATCGCCCGCATGGCCTGATGCCCGCGGTACACGATCCAGCGCTGGAACGCGGGCTGCTGCGCTACTGCCCGATCTGCGACGGTTATGAAGTGACCGACAAGCGGGTCGCCGTGATCGGAACCGGCGACCATGGCATGCGCGAGGCGCTGTTCCTGCGCGGCTTCACCCGCGACGTCACGCTGATCGCCCCCGAGGCGGAGCATCTGCTCGATGCGGCCTGTGCCGCGGCGCTGGACGAAGCCGGGATCGCTCGTGTCGATGGCCCGTGTGGTGGCTATGCGATCGAGGGCGACCGCCTCGCCCTTGATACCGCGCGCGGCCGTATGGATTTCGACAGCGTCTATCCCGCGCTGGGCAGCCGCATCCGCTCCCATCTCGCGATCGAGGCGGGCGCGCGCGCCACGCCGGACGGCTGCCTCGAAGTGGACGACCATCAGCGTACCACCATACCGGGGCTGTTCGCCGCCGGCGATGTGGTGAAAGGGCTCGACCAGATCAGCCACGCGATGGGCGAAGCGGGGGTTGCCGCGACCACGATCCGCAATCGGCTGGCGGATCAGCGCCCGTTGCGGCGGTGACACACCCGGCCCGGTGGCGCTCCGCGATGACTATATATCGTCACATACTGGTTGATATAACAGCGCATCGCCCCTAGTCCGACCCGACAGGGATTAGGGACGCAAAAACATGAAAACATCACTGGGTGTAGCCGTCAGTTGGCTCGCGCTGGCCATCGCCACTCCCGCCGTGGCGCAATCGGCGTCCGGGGGGACCGACGCGACGAACACGCGGCAGGACGGCGGATCGGGTACGGTGTCGACCTCGTCGCGCCAACCCGTCGTCCGTGGGGACGTCCCTGCCGTCCGCAGCGACATCATCGTCACCGCACCCGTCGCGCGGAGCGAGCGTGATGTTCTGCAGGGCACGTCGGTGCTGAGCGGCGAAGCGCTGACGCGTGACCTGCGGCCGACCATCGGCGAAACCCTGACGCGACTGCCGGGCGTATCTGCCACCTCGTTCGGGCCGAGTGCCTCGCGCCCGATCCTGCGCGGCTTCCAAGGGGAGCGGATCCGCGTGCTGACCGACGGCATCGGTTCGATCGACGTGTCCAATACGAGCGTCGATCACGCCGTGGTCATCGATCCGCTGCTCGCCGAACGTGTCGAGGTGCTGCGCGGGCCATCATCGCTTCTGTTTGGCTCGTCAGCGGTGGGCGGCGTGGTTAACGTGGTCGACACGCGCATCCCGCGCTCACGCCCCGAAAAGGGCTATCGCCTGAGCGGGATCGGCACCTACGGCTCGGCGGCGAGCGAGCGCTCCGGCGAACTGGCCGGTGATGTCGCCGTCGGCGAGTATCTCGTGCTGCATGCCGATGGATCGTACCTGAAAACCGACAACCTGCGCATCGGTGGCTACGCTCTCTCGCCTGCCTCCCGCGCCGCCGCCCTCAGCCAGGTCGGACTGCCGCAAACCGCCGATGAGCCGATCGACTTCGCCGCCAATGCCGCGATCCGCGACAGGCTGCCCAACAGCTTCTCGGAAACCTGGACGGCGGGCGTCGGCGCGAGCATCATCACCGATACCGGGCAGCTCGGCATCAGCTACAGCCATTACGACAGTTTCTATGGCATTCCCGTCCGCTACGCGACCGAGGTCGGCCAGGAGCAGGAGGCCCCACGGCTCGACCTGGTCCAGAACCGGGTCGATCTGCGCGGCGAAGTGGAGACCGGCGGCGGCTTTCTGGATCGTATCCGCGTGCGTGCCGGCCATGCGACATATCGCCACTTCGAGCTGGAAGAATCTGGCGAGATCGGCACTGCCTTCTACAACAACGGGCTGGAAGGCCGACTGGAGCTGGTGCAGGCGCGCAAGGGCGCGTGGAGCGGCGCGTCGGGCGTTCAGTATTTCAACCGGCAGTTCAACGTCGTCGGCGAAGAAGCCTTTCTCCCCCGTAACGAAACGAGCCAGACCGGCATCTTCACGCTGCAGCAACTCGATTTCGGGCCGCTCAAGGCCGAGGCGGGTGCCCGCTACGAATGGACCGATCAGACCGCCCAGAACGATTCAGAAGATCGCTTCTTCAGCGGCAAGAGCAAATACGGGGCATTCTCCGGTTCGCTTGGCGCCTCCTATGGCCTGTCCGACGATGTGCGCATCGGCTTGAATGGCTCCTACACGGAGCGTGCACCGTCAGCAGAGGAGCTGTTCGCGAACGGCGGCCACGCGGGCACCCAGGCCTATGAATTGGGCAACCCCAATTTCCGGCTGGAACGCAGCTGGGGGATTGAGGCGACGCTGCACGCGCATAGCGATCGCGTGAATTTCGACGCCTCGGCCTATTACAACTGGATCTCCAATTTCATCTACGAGAACCAGGTCGATCAGGGCATCTGCGAGGGCGCGGCGGTGCAATATGGCGCCGTCGGGCGCGAGGTGGATCTGCCGTGTTTCCAATACACGCAGGCCGACGCGCGCTATTATGGCTTCGAGGCGGATCTCTCGGCCAATCTGTTCACGCTGGGCACCACGCGGATCAACGCCGACGTGTTGGGCGACTACGTCCATGCCAGCATCGTCGATCAGGGCCCGGTTCCGCGCATCCCGGCACCGCGCGTGCTGGGTGGGCTTGAGGCACAAGGCGATGCCTTCACCGCGCGGGCCGAGGTCGAGCATGTGTTCGATCAGAATCGCACGGCTCCGTTCGAAACCCGCACCGATGACTATACGATGGTCAACGCCAGCCTCTCGTTCTCGCCTTTCGGTCGCGACAACAAGACGCAGTTGATCGTGAGCGCGAACAACATCTTCGACGTGACCGCGCGCCGCGCCGCGAGCTTCCTGAAGGACTTCGCGCCGCTGGCGGGCCGCGATCTGCGCGCGACCCTGCGCTTCAGCCTGTAAGGGGGGGCGGCATCGGCAACGCCATCAGCGTGCCGATGCCGTTTTTTTGGGAAAGCGCCATGGCGTCAATGCGGCCGGTGACGTGACGATCCGCCGCTCACGATCATGCCGACAACGGGAACGGGCCTTCCCCTTTGAGATGGCTCGCGGTCTGCGCCGATCCACAGTACGGCCAGCCACCCCTCAACGCGTTCGCGCGCGGGCGATCCATCGAGCCTCGACGGAAGTGTTGTGATGTTCTGGGGGCTGCCCATTCTCTTCGGCGTCGCGGCCAGCGCCACCACGCTGCTGGGCGGGTATCTGGCGTTGCGCTTCGCGGAGCGTATCAGCTGGCTGCTGGCGGTCGCGGCTGGCGTCGTTCTCGGCGTCGCCTTCTTCGACCTGCTGCCGGAAGCACTGGAATATGGCGAGGGAAGCTGGTCGAGCCGTGCCATCCTGGGCTGCACCGCGGCTGGTCTGAGCGGCTATCTGTTGCTGACGCGGTCGCTTGCCAACGCCGAACGGCAACATGGCTGGACGTCGCACATCGCGCCGGCGAGCCTTACGCTCCACAGCTTCCTCGACGGGGTGGGTATGGGGCTGGCGTTCCAGATCTCGCCCGAGATCGGCTGGGTGGTCGCGCTGGCCGTCCTGACCCATGATCTGGCCGACGGCATCAACACCGTCAGCCTTGCGATGCAGGCGGCCCGGAAGGAAACGGCGCTGCGCTGGCTTATCGCCAATGGCGGCGCGCCGTTTCTGGGCGTGGTCGTCGGTCTGGCGATGTCGCTGCCTTCCGCGACGCTCGCCCCGATCACAGCGGTCTTCGCTGGGGTCTTCATCTACATCGGCGCCGTGGAACTGGTGCCGCGCAGCCTGGCGCGGGACGGCAGGATGCGCACCACGTGGCTGGTGCTGGCCGGTGTCGGCCTGATGCTGGGCATCACATTGATAGCGGAGTGACGCGAGCAACGGCGCGGCACACGGCATATGTTATGATACCACAAAACGCATTCAGCTTATAGAAAGGTCAAACCGTGTGGGTCGCGGGCGTGACCGGCAGGCTCCATCACTCATATCGGCGCAAGGCCAGCACGCTTATGATAGCGTTGCTGGCGCTGTGTGCGCTCGTTTACAACGGCCTCGTCCTCGCCGGGCATTGGCATGCGCCCCATCGGCCGGTCGCGATCAGCGTGCCGCCAAATCACGCCGTCGCATCGCAGCCGGACGCCACCTGCGAGCTTTGTGATGCCGTTGCCGTGCAGGAGCCTTTCCTGCCGTCGACCCAGGCAACGACGGCGTCATTGCCGTCAGCGATGTCGATCGCATCGGTCGACCGCCCCAGCTATCCCGTTCTGACGTCCCGTGCGCACGTCTGGCACAGCCGCGCACCACCGGAGCCGGTCTCGATCCTCTGAACATGGCACGATCGCCCCGCCATCGCATCGGCGGAGGCACGTGCCGGACGAGCCTATCCGGAGACTATCATGCGACCCATCCTGCTTGCCGGCGCGGCGCTCGCCGCGCTTATCCCCGCCGTCGTGTCCGCCCAACAGGCGACGCCATCGACCGACCCTGCCGGGGCCGCCAGCCCGGTTTCCTCCGCCAACACCGGCCGCGATATCGTCGTGACCGCCTCCCCGATCGGTCATGACCGCGATGATACGCCGGCGATCACCGCCAAGGTGAATGCCGAGGACATCCTGCGCAGCGGCGGGGCCAGTATCGCCGATTCCCTGTCCCGCGTCCCCGGAATCTCGACGACAGGATTCGCCACCGGCGCCAGCCGCCCGATCATTCGCGGCATGGACGCGACCCGTGTCCGCATCCTGGAGGACGGCACCAGCGCGTCCGACGTGTCCGACATCGGACCCGACCATGGCATTCCAATCGACCCCCTCGCCGCCCGCAGCATCGAAGTGGTACGTGGCGCCGGGACGCTGCGCTACGGCAGCCAGGCGATCGGGGGCGTGGTCAACGTCCTCAACAATCGCGTCCCTACCGCGTTGCCAACCAAGCCGCTGACGGGGGAACTGGACGGTACCTATGGCACCGTGTCGGATCTGTATCAGGGCGCGGCCCTGGTCGATGCGGCGGTCGGCAACCTCGCGCTCCACGCCGACGGCTTCGGCCGCCATGCCAGCGACTATGATACGCCGCTGGGCACGCAGCAGAACTCCTTCTTCCGCGGCTATGGCGGGTCGGTCGGCGGGTCATATTTCTTCGGTGCGGACCATGACAGTCACATCGGCGCGGCGATTAGCCAATATGACGCGAAGTACGGTATCCCGAGCGACACCACCTTCATCGACATGCGTCAGACCAAGGTGATGACACGCTCCTCCTTCGCGCTCGGCACCGGCTTGCTCCAGCGCCTGAACATCGACGGCAGCTACGCCAATTATTCACATGACGAAAAGGAGCCGGACGGCACGATCGACACGACGTTCCGCAACAAGGAATATAATGGACGCGCCGAACTCCTGCTGAATCGCATCGGTTTCATTAACAATTCGGCGCTCGGCGTAGAATATCAGCATCGCGACTTTTCCGCGATTGGCGAGGACAGTTCGTACCTGTTCCCGGCCACGATGGAGAGTTTCGCGGGCTATGTGTTCACCGATACGCAGGTGGCCGACAGGCTGCATCTTGAAGCGAGCGGACGGATCGAACACGTCCGTCTGAGCGGGACGCCGGCATCAGGGGTCGCGACAACGCCCGAGTTCAATCCGCTGAGCGGGGCGATCGGTGCGCTGTATGAAATCTCGCCCGCGATCAAGATCGGCGGAACCTTCTCCAGCACGGGGCGCGCACCGGCGTTGACCGAATTGTTCGCGCGGGGCGGCCACGATGGCCCGAATACCTTCGAGACGGGCGATCCGAACCTGCGGATCGAGCGCGCCAATTCACTGGAAGCGACGCTCCGCGTCCGCTCCGGTGGTTTCCGGCTGGATGGCAGCATCTACAGTAGCTGGTTCAAGAACTACATCTACGGGGATCTTACCGGCCGGGTCTGCGACGACGACGGGGTGTGCGCCGCAGGGGGCAATGGCGACCTGCGCGAACTCAACTATCGCCAACAGGGGGCGCACTTCCGCGGCGTCGAGGGCGAGGCGAGCTATGATCTGGTTCGCACCGCGCGCGGCGTGTACCGCTTCAATCTTCTGGCGGATTATACGCGCGCGACGCTCGACGACGGCAGCAATGTACCGCGTATCCCCCCCTATCGCGTTGGCGGCGGGCTGAACTGGCAGGGCGACCGACTGGATGCCGGATTCAATCTCATCTACGCGGGCCGGCAAGACAAATACGGTGCCTTCGACACCGCCACCCCCAGCTACGTATCGCTGGATAGCCAGATTGCGGTGCGGCCGTTCAACAGCCATCCCAACGTCGAAATCGCGCTGGTCGGCCAGAACCTGACGGACGATGTCCAGCGGCTGGCGACCGCCCTGAATAAGGATGAGGTGGTGATGCCGGGTCGGCGATTGATGGCGACGCTGCGGATCGCGACGAACTAAGGTACGCCCGTCACATCATCCGTAACGACGGGAGGGAGTGGCACCTCGCCACTCCCTCTTCCGTTCAGCCGTGGCAGGGGCAACCGGCATGATCGCAGCCGGTCGACTGCTGGTGGTGATTGGCGCAATTCTCGCCGCAGAAGAGGCGGCCGTCGGCCTGCACCGCCTTGTCGGTGCTGACGACGCAGACGCAATCGTTGCAGGCACACTTCACCATTTCGACAGTAACGCTCATGATCTTATTCCTCGTGGCTATGGTCTTCGGGTTCAAGCACGTGGTCCATCATGTTGGTGAGCATCGTGCGGACATGGCAGTCGGGCAGATCGTAGAAGACGTTGCGTCCGCTACGCGTTTGCTTCAGCAGGCGGCCCGCGCGCAGCAACCGGAGATGCTGCGACACGAGGCTCTGGCTGATGCCGACCTCTTCCGTCAGATCGCCGACCGAGCGTGGCCCGTCGAGGCAGGCCGCGACCAGCCGCAGCCGGTTCGGTTCCCCCAACAGGCGGAACAGTTCGGCGAGTTGTGTCCCTTCGTCCTGTGTCATGCACTCATCAACATATGAACAGGTTCTAATATGTTCATAGTCACATGGGTGTCAAGCGTTCTTGATGATGATGCCCGCATCTCACCCGCCGTCTCCGATGTTATGTGTGGACGCCATCGGTCAACGAGCAAAAACCGATCCCATGGGCGTCTAGATCGGCCGCGCCCATTGCACCACGACTGTTCGTGGTCGCTGGGTTCGGGTACGACGTATCGTGCTCGCGTGCCGTCTGGCTTGGAAGGCCGGTCGGCCGTCCGACACGGCAACGGTGGGCGTGATGTCTGGCGCGGACATGAAGATGGAAAGCATGCTCGTCGCCGGCGTATCCGCCCGCGTGTCGAACGATGACCCCGCTGCGATAGGGGCGCTGTGGGCGCGCTTCAGAGCCGCTGATATCGCCGCGCCGACCAACCCCGACATCATATGCGTCTACCATGATTATGAGGGCGACCACGAAGCGCCGTTCCGGATGACGATCGGACACCGGCAGGACGCAGCAATGGGCCGCACCGGAGATCTTGCGACCGTCACCGTTCCAGCGCAGCCGGTGATCGTGCGCGACGCCTCCGGCCCTCAGCCCGATGCGCTCATCGCGGCATGGCAGGCGATCTGGGGCGACAACCTGCCGCGCGCTTTCGTCGCCGACGTCGAGTTCCACGACGCGGCAGACCCCGAGCGGGTGACGATCCATGTCGGTATCCGGCCGTAACGTCTTCCCGCCCCATGCTGACGCGGGACCGCTGATGACGGTCTGGGCCGATGGCTGGGCGGCGACCAGGGCCCGCCCGCAACCCGTCGAGACCCCCTATGGTCGCTATATCCACGTCGACCGCCCCGATCAGATCGGTCGACATGTGATTGCCGAAGGGGCCGAAGCGTTTGTCGCCCCGCTCGCGGCAGGAATCACGATACCGGGCATGTACATCAAGGCGTTCGGCACCCCGGCCGCGATCGGCGCCATGCTGCCCGCCGGCTGGGCGGTCGAGCCGGCGGTCTGGCTGATGAACACCACGCTTGAGACGGCGGGTGACCGGGAGGTGACGCCGGCTGGCTATGTCGCCGCGATCGCTGGCGAGCGGGCGATATCCGTGGAGCTTCGTGATCGCGATGGCGACGTCGGCGCGACCGGACGGGCGGCGGTGGTCGGCCATTGGTGCGTGTTCGACCAGATCGTCACCGCCGAGGCGCATCGCCGCCGCGGCTTGGGCAGCGCGGTGATGCGGCTGCTCGGTCGGGAAGCCGCGTCGAGGGGCGCCGACCGGGGGCTGCTGGTCGCGACCGACGATGGGCGAGCGCTATACGAACGGCTGGGGTGGTCACTGAACGGCGCGGTCACGTCCGCGACGCTGGGCTGATCCTAGCAATGTTACAGACTTGGATGACCCAATCTAGCGGCAGCGCTCGCTTCGCGTATCCAAGCTCGATCAGCGCGTTGGGATTGGCAACGTGTTTGCCACTTGGCGACACAACGATCGGTGCGGTTAGAGCGTCGCGAATCAGATTACGATATATTCTCGCGCGGGCTGATCGCTCTGCCAGGACCAGAACACCGTTCGAGCCACGACTTCTCTCCTCGTGCTCATCGGGTGATTACTTGACACGAAAAAGCCAGGCCATCTCTGACCCGGCTTTCACCCGCGAAGCCGCGGAAAACGTTGGCGCGCCCGGAACGATTCGAACGTCCGACCCTCAGATTCGTAGTCTGATGCTCTATCCAGCTGAGCTACGGGCGCGTTGTGGAGCGGCGCTGTTAGACGGCGAATCACAGGGGCGCAAGTACGTTGCGTCGATTTTCGCACGGCTCTAGGCGAAAAAGATGCTTCGCCGCGCTCCCCGCTCCGATATGCGCCTCCGCGCCTGCTCCGTCACCCTGCTGGGCATGCTGTCGCTGACGGCCTGCACCAAGGATACCACGCCCTATCCGTCCCTGGCGCCGCGCCCGGCGGAGGCGATCGGGTTCGAGGAACCGGCTCCGCCACCCCCGGCGTCAGTCACCGCCGATCCGGAACTTGATGCCCGCGTCGCGCGGCTCGTCCGGCAGCGCGAGGAGGCGGTGGCCGCCTTTGATCGTGGCGCGGCGCGTGCCGAGGGACTGGCGCGCGCGGCGCGCGGATCGAGCGCAGGCAGCGAACGCTGGCTGGACGCGCAGACCGCACTCGCCGAACTGGATGCGCTGCGCGCCGCTCACGGCGATGCGGTGACCGGCCTCGAGGATCTCGCCGCGACGCGGGCGCAAGGGCTGCAGCCGGCCTATCCCGCACTCGAATCGGCTTTGTCGGCGTCACGCGCGACGGCGGCTGCGCAGACGCGGCGGATCGATGCGATCGCGGCGATGCTCGCGCCCGCCTGACCGATTAGAAACGCAACAGCGGCAAGATGCTGGCGGCGTCGTCGGTCCAGGCGGCGAACCCCGGACGGGGGCGCAGTGGCTTCCACCCCGCCCCGTCGAGCGAGAGAAACGCAAAGCTCTCCGGATCGCGCGACAAGACGATCCACGACGACGGCGTCGCGGCCTCTTCCAGGTCGGAAGGGTTATGGCTGAGCAGCATCGCATGCCAGCCGCCATCCCGCGCCGCCGCCGCAATCACCGGCGCGAGATCGATGAAGCGGTTCGAGATATGCACCGCGAGTACCCCGGACGGCGACAGGACGCGCCGATAGGTCGCGAACGCCTCCCGCGTCAGCAGGTGCATCGGCACCGCATCCGAGCTGAAGGCGTCGAGCGCCAGGACATCGAGCGAGCGATCGGCCTGCCGCTCCAGCGAAACCCGTGCATCCCCCAGCACGACGCGCGCCTGCGGCACGCAGCGAGATAGGAAGGTGAAGCGTCGCCGCGACAGCGCCTCCATCACCGGATCGATCTCATAGAAACGCCACTGCTGCCCCGGTCGCGCGTAACAGCCGAGCGTGCCGGTGCCGAGCCCGACCACGCCGATCCGGGCGTTCCTGCCATAGAGGGTCGGTGCTGCCTCCAGCACCCGGCCGACACCCGAATCGGGCGTATAATAGGTCGTCGGCGTCCGCTCCCGCTCCATCGAGCCGGTGAGCTGAACCCCGTGCAGCGTCGTGCCGTGGATCAGCGTCCGCCGTCCCGCCTCCTGCGCGACGGTATAGACACCGAAATAGCTGCGGATGCGCGCATCGCCCTCGATCGAGAGCGTCAGCGACCGCAGCCCGCCGAACAGCAGCAATGCGACGGTCAGCACCATCAGATAGGGCCAGCGAGCGCCCAGCGTCGCGAGACCGATCGCGGCGATGACGACGAAGGTGGCGGTGACATGATGCACCACCGTCAGCCCACCGGGCTGCTGAGCGCCATAGAAGATGGCGATCGCCAGTGCCGCCATCGTGACGATCGCCGCCGCCGCGGTCGTGCCGGGACGTTGCCACCAGTTGCGCAGCCCCTGCGTCAGATAGGTTTGCGGCACCAGAGCGCCCGCCCCCAGGATCAGCAGCGGATATTCCCACGTCCAGTCGAACAGGATCGGCGCCAGCAGCCCGGCGAAGACGCCGCCGCAAGCGCCCCCGATCGACATCGCGAGGTAGAAGCCGGTCAATCTCGCCGGCTCGGGGCGCAATCGGTACAGCCGCGTGTGCAACGCCACCGCGACGACGAACAGCAGCATCAACGCCAGCACCACGCTGAGCGTCGGGGTCTCGTTGAACCCGCCCATCATGATTCCGCCGAACAGCAGGATCGTCACCGGCGCGAAGCCGGTGATCGCATTCGCCATCGAGCGCCGCGCCGCGAACGCGATCGAAAAGCTGAGCAGATATAAAGCGAGCGGGATCACCCACAGCAACGGCATCGCGACCAGATCGGTGCTGATGAAGGTCGACGTGGCCAGCATCAACCCGGAGGGCACCGCGCTCAACGCGATCCAGTGCAACACCCGCCAGCGCGTCGGCGCGGGTTCGCGCGCCATCTCCACGCTTGGCGGTGCCGCGTCGGGGAGGCGCGTCGCGCACCACCATGTCAACGCCATCATCGCCAGATAGCCCGCGCTCCATAGCCAGCGCTGCTGCGTCACGTGCAACATCGGTTCGACCAGCAACGGAAAGGCGATCAGCCCCGCGAAGCTGCCGATATTCGACGCGGCGTAGAGTGGATAGGGATCCGCCCCGGCGCGCGTCGCCGCATACCAGCGCTGGATCAGCGGGGCCTGCGCCGAGGTGATGAAAAACAACGGGCCGATCGAGGTGACGAACAGCCACGGCACCCACAGCGCCGGCTCCACCCCCGCCGGCAGCGCGGCACCCGACAGTCCGATCGGCAGAAAGGCGCAGGCGGCGAGCAGCAATGCGCCGTGCACCATCGCCTGTCGTCGCGGTGCCAGCCGCCCCAGCAGATGCGCATAGGCATAGCCGCCCAGCAGCAACGCCTGATAGACCAGCATCGCCGAATTCCACACCGCGGGAGTGCCGCCGAGCCGCGGCAGCGCCAGCCGCGCAATCATCGGCTGGACGAGGAACAGCAGGAACGATCCGGTCAGGATCGTCAACACATAGGGCCAGTGCAGGACGACGCGCCCCGCCGCCGGTGCCTTCTCACCCATGAGTCGGCCGGGCGATGCGATACAGAAGATGCGAACGCAGCGGATCGCCGGCCGCAAGATCGGGATGTTCGAAATCGCCCTCCGGCGCCCGCACCATGCCCAGCCGTTCGATCAACCGACGGCTGCGCTTGTTCGCCGGCACGGTGACCGCCGCGATCGAGCGGACCGCGAGATGTTTCCAGCTCCACGCCAGGCTGGCGCGCGCGGCCTCCAGCGCGAGTCCCTGCCCCCATTGATCGCGTGCGAGGCGCCAGCCGATTTCCACCTCCCCGTCGATCGGTCCGCCACCGGGCAGCAGCCCGCAAAAGCCGATGAAGCGCGCGTCGCTGCGCCGTTCGAGCGCCCAGAAGCAATGACCGTAACGGCGCTGGATCGCGGTCATCCGATCGTGATCGCGACGGCAGTCCGCCATTGTGGCGCGCGGGCCGTAGAAGCGCATCACCTCGCGATCCTGCCCCATCGCGTAGAAGGGGCGGATGTCCGAGCGGCGCCACGGCCGCAGGATTAGTCGATCGGTGACGATCACGCGGCGCGGTCGATCGCGAAGGTGACCGTGCGGCGAAGATGGTGCAGGCGATCGAAATCGGGATGATCGAACGCGCCATCCGGCAGCGGCCGCATCCCGAGCCGCTCCATCAGCCGCTGGCTGGCATGATTGCTCGCGGCGGTGATCGCGACGATCCGGGCCGTATCGAGCGTCGCCCAGCCCCAGGCGAGCATCGCTGAGGCGGCTTCGGCGGCAAAGCCCTGCCCCCACGCATCGGCGGCGAGCATCCAGCCGATCTCCACCTCGCCCGCGATCGGCGTTCCGGGGGCGCCGGGTTTCAGCCCGCAGAAGCCGATCGTCGCGGCATCCGATTTTCGAACGATCGCGCGGAAACCCAGCCCTTGCGCGCGATAACCGGCATGCCGCGCGATCGTGGCATCGGCCATCTGCGCGTCCTTCACCGGGCCGAGATTCTCCATCACGCGCGGATCGGCCCATAGCGCAAGAAGCGGGGCCCGATCCTCCGGCTGTGGATAACGCAGCGTCAGCCGGGCGGTGTCGATCGGATCGACGCCGATGCTCACGCGGTCAGCAATCGCGCCGCGTGCGCCGCATGATAGGTCAGCACGCCCGAGCAGCCGGCGCGCTTGAACGCCAGCAGCGTTTCCAGCACCATCGCGTCGCGGTCCGCCGCGCCGGCGGCCACCGCCGCCTCGATCATCGCATATTCGCCCGATACCTGATAAGCGAACACCGGCACGTCGAAGCGCTCTTTCACCCGGCGCGCGATATCGAGATACGGCAGCCCGGGCTTCACCATCACGCTATCCGCCCCCTCGGCGAGATCGAGCGCGACCTCGCGCAGCGCCTCCTCGGCGTTGGCGGGATCCATCTGATACGTGGTCTTGTCCCCCTTCAGCAGCCCGCGACTGCCGACCGCATCGCGAAACGGGCCGTAGAAGGCGGAGGCATATTTGGCGGCATAGGCCATGATCTGAACGTTGACGTGTCCATCCTGCTCCAGCGCGGCGCGGATCCGCCCGACGCGGCCATCCATCATGTCGCTCGGCGCGATGATATCGGCGCCGGCACGGGCCTGATTAAGGCTCTGCCCGATCAGCACCTCCACGGTGGCGTCGTTCAGCACATAGCCCGCATCGTCGAGCACGCCGTCATGCCCGTGGGCCGTATAGGGATCGAGCGCGACATCGGTAAGGATGCCGATCGCCGGCACCGCCTGCTTGATCGCACGGATCGCCCGGCACATCAGATTGTCGGGATTGAGCGCCTCCGCGCCGTCGTCGCTACGCCGCTCGCGTTGCGTGTTCGGGAACAGCGCGAGGCACGGGATACCGAGCGCCGCCGCCTCCCGCGCGCGATCAACGAGCAGATCGACCGACCAGCGCGACACGCCCGGCAATGACGCGATCGGTTCCTCGACGCGCTCGCCCTCGGTCACGAACAACGGCCAGATCAGGTCGGCGGTGGTCAGGACGTTTTCGGCATGCAGCCGGCGGCTCCAGCCGGCAGCACGGGTGCGGCGCAGGCGCAACGCGGGATAGGCAGCATTCATGGCGTGGCTTTCGGCCATCGGCGCACCCGGTGCAAGCGTTACGGAAGCGAAACGCGCGTTGATGCGTTGGGGTGGCATGAGCGAAATCCGCACCGCCGCCCTGATCGTCAACGCCAAGTCCCGTCGCGGGCAGAAATTGTTCAAGCGCGCCTGCCGCCGGCTGCATCAATTGCCGTTCAAGGTGGAGCCGCATGCGGTCCGCGATCCCAAACATCTCGACCGCACGGTACGACAGGCGCTGGAAAACAAGCCCGACCTCGTCATTCTGGGCGGTGGCGATGGCACGATCAGTGGCCTGGTGGACCTGCTGGTCGGCCATGACGTCATCCTCGGCGTGCTGCCGCTCGGCACCGCGAACAGCTTCGCGCGGACGTTGGGCCTGCCGCTCGACATCGATGGCGCGATCGACATGCTGGCGACGGGCACGCCCAAGCGGATCGATCTCGGCATGATCGACAATGATTATTTCGCCAATTGCGCCGCACTGGGGATCAGCCCGCAGATCGCCGAATCGGTTCCACATGGCCTGAAAAAGGTGTTGGGGCGGGTCGGCTATCTCGGCTGGGCGGGCTATCAACTCGGCAAGTTCCGACCCTTCACCCTCTTCGTCGACGACGGGACAAGCGGCGAAAAGAAGCTGCGGGTGGTGGAGGTGCGGATCTCCAACGGCCCCTATCACGGCGGCACCTGGCTGGTGGACGAAGCCGCGGTCGATTCAGGCCAGATCGTCGTCCAGGCGGTGCGCGGCCATTACAAGCGCCGTCTCGTCGCCAATTGGGCGTGGAGCTTCCTCGGCCGGCCCGAGCGGCATCACGATACGATCAGTTTTTCCGGCACGTCGATCAAGATCCGCACCGATCCGCCGCTGCCGATCTCGATCGACGGAGAGGTGCTGGCGCACACCCCGGTGACCGCGCATGTCGCGCCCGGCGTGATCCGCGTGATGGTGCCGCGCACGCCCGCCTGAGCCGCCCGCGTCAGGCGGGTTTTACCACCCCGACCGGCTCCACATCGGCGTGGCTGCGCTCCTCGCACCCACGCGGGTCGGCTATCGTCAGTTCGCCCTTCCGCCAGGTTCCGCGCCAATAATACAGCAGGGACAGCGACATGCTGGTCAGCAGGCTGATCGGAAAGGCCCACCATAGGGCATCCAGGCCCAGTATCGGGCGCAACAACGCCACCGCGCCCAGTCGCACCGGAAACATCGATACAAACAGGATCGCCAGCGGTCCCCAGACCGCGCCATTGGCCCGCACGGTACCGAACACCACCATCGTCACGCCGAACAGCATGAACGCCCAGCTGACGACCGCATTGATATGCTGGGCGATCGGGATGACGCGACTGTCCGACGCGGCGAACAACGACAACAGCGCGCGATCGAACATCCACGCGACCGCGATCACCGCGCCGGTGATCAGCAGGTTGAACAGGATCCCCGATCGCGTGATCGCGCTGACCCGGTCCCAGCGCCGCGCGCCGATATTCTGCGCCGCCATCGCGCTGACCGCCGCGCCGATCGCCATCGCGGGCATCTGCACATAAGTCCACAATTGCTGTGTGATGCCGTAAGCGGCGGTGACGTCGACGCCGTGGCGATTGACCAGCCCCACCATCGTCAGACCCGCGGTCGAGATGACCAGCATCTGCGCGCCGATCGGCAACCCCTTGGACAGGATGACGCGCACCAACGCGGGCTGCGGTACGATATAGCCGATTTCCGCCCCTTTGAGCCGCAACGGCAGGTCCCGCCAGCGAATGTAGAGCAGCAGCGCCCCGCACGAGACGATATTGGCGATCAGCGTCGCGGTCGCCGAACCAGCGATCCCCAGCGCCGGAGCGGGGCCCAGCCCAAGGATGAACACCGGATTCAACGCCGAATCGAGCACCACCGATAGCCCCATGAACCACAAGGGCGTCAGCGAATCGCCGATCCCGCGCAGCCCCATGAAAATCAGCACCAGCAACATCGACGGCGGCAGGCCGAGGAAGATCACCCGCAGATAGGCCAGTGCCTCGTCATAAGCGCCTCCGGGCGTCGCCAGCAGCGTCAGAATGTCTCGCGCGAACAGATAGCCCAGCGCGGCGGTCAGTGCCGATCCGATCAGCACGAGGCCGACCGCCGAACCGAATGCGCGGCGCGCGCCATCGTGATCGTGGCGGCCCCAGCTTTGGCCGACGAGGATCGTCGCCGCCATGCCGAAGCCGAACACCATGCCGAACATCAGGAACATGATGATATTGGCGTTGCTCGTCGCCGCCAGTGCCTCCTCGCCGAGAAAGCGCCCGACCCAGACCGTATTGATCGACCCGTTGAGCGACTGCAGGACATTCGATCCCAGCGTCGGCAGCGCGAACGCCAGCAGCGTCGGCGCGATCGCCCCCGCGGTCAGATCGCGTTGCCCGCGCCCGCCTGACGAAAACGCCGGAGCCGCTTCTTCCGTCGCCATGCGCGCATCATCCTCCCAAGCCCCGCGGCGCCCTCCTTTGCAGAAGATGCGCGTCGGGGACAGAGGATCCTTGCCTGTATCAGGGTTTCGTCGACGTCACCCCAGCCGCGCCAGCGCCGCGGCGAAGCGCTCCGCATCGGCGGCTTTCTCGGCATGATCCGCGCGCGCCTTTTCCACCGCCTCGGGCTTGGCGCGTTCGACGAAGCTCGGATTGTTCAGCCGGCCCGCCAGCGCGTCACGCTCCTTCTCAGCCGCCGCGAGGGACTTCGCCAGCCGCGCGCGCTCCGCATCGAGGTCGATCACCCCTTCCAGTGCGAGTGCGAAAGTCTCACTGCCCCACAGGATCGGCGCGCGGGCGCCCTGCGCCTCGCCGGGGGTCAGCGTGACCCGCGCCAGCCGCTCGACATACGGCGCGATCGCGTCCGCCACCGTGCCATCGCCGGTATGCAGCGCGATCCTGGCGCCCGGCGGCACGTTCAGTTCCGCCCGCGCCGCGCGAACATGCTCGATCAGCTCGATCAGCCGCTCGACCTGTTGCACAGCCTGCGGATCGAGCGCGCGGGCATCGGGCATCGGCCAGCGAGCGACGATCAGTTCGCTCTCTCGCGGTGCCAGCGCATGCCACAGTTCCTCGGTGATGAACGGCATGAACGGGTGCAGCAGGATCAGGATCTGGTCGAGCACCCAGCCCGCCACCGCCTTCGTCTCGGTGTCGATCGCTCCCTTGATCAGCTCCAGATACCAGTCGCAGAAACGGCTCCACACGAACTGGTAGATCGCATTCGCCGCCGCGTCGAAGCGATAGTCGGCCAGCGCCAGATCGACCGCCTGCACCGTAGCGACCGTTTCCGCGACGATCCATTTATTGACCGCCAGTGTCGCGGCGGGCGGCTCGATCGTGTCCGATCCGCCGATCCCGTTGGCCTGCGCGAAACGGCTCGCGTTCCACAGCTTGGTCGCGAAATTGCGATATCCCTCGACCCGCTTCTCATCCATCTTGATGTCGCGGCCCTGGCTTTCCATCGCCGCCATGAAGAAGCGCAGCGCGTCCGCCCCATAGGTGTCGATCAGGCCAAGCGGGTCGACGGTATTGCCCTTCGACTTCGACATCTTGGCGCCATCGGCGGCACGGACGAGGCCGTGCAGATACAGAGTCCGGAACGGCACCTCCTTCATGAAGTGCAGCCCTTGCATCATCATGCGGGCATCCCAGAAGAACAGGATATCGAAACCCGAGATGAGCACGTCATTGGGATAGCGCCCGGCCAGCGTGGCATCGCCGTCCTCCGGCCAGCCCAGCGTCGCGAACGGCCATAGCGCGCTGGAAAACCAGGTATCGAGCACGTCGGGATCCTGCGTCAGGGCGACCCCCTCGCCCGCCTGCGCCTGCGCCTCCTCCGCGCTTTCCGCGACATGGACGCTGCCGTCCTCCGCGAACCATGCCGGGATACGATGCCCCCACCACAATTGCCGGCTGACGCACCACGGCTGGATATTTTCCATCCAGTTGAAGAAGGTCTTTTCCCACGTCTTCGGCACGAGCTGGATCGCGCCGGATCGCACTGCCTCGATCGCCGGCTTTGCCAGCGTCGCGGCGTCGACATACCATTGGTCGGTCAGCCACGGCTCGATCACCACGCCGGAGCGGTCGCCATAGGGAGTCTGGATCGTGCGGTCCTCGACACGGACCAGCGCGCCCTCGGCCTCCAGCCGCTCGACGATCGCCTTGCGCGCGGCGAACCGCTCCAGCCCGATCAGCTCGGCGGGGATCAGGCCGTCAGCGGTCTGGCACACCGCCGCCTTGGCATCGAGCATGTTGAGCATGTCGCGCGCTTCGATCCCGGCGCGACGGCCGACCTCGAAGTCGTTGAAATCATGCCCCGGTGTGATCTTCACCGCGCCCGACCCAAGCGCCGGATCGGCATGTTCGTCGGCAACGATCGGGATCAGTCGCCCGGTGATCGGCAAGCGGATCTGCCGCCCGATCAGCGCGGTATACCGCTCATCCTCCGGGTTCA
>Ga0233425_10000255_pt1 | contig 141029 bp, 140 predicted proteins | sample Watercolumn_Towu_2_FD_181712 | JGI IMG/M metagenome (GOLD analysis project Ga0233425, IMG submission 181712) | Freshwater microbial communities from Lake Towuti, South Sulawesi, Indonesia - Watercolumn_Towuti2014_140_MG | ecosystem: Environmental > Aquatic > Freshwater > Lake | place...
CACTCCTAAACTTCGGTCTGCATTCCCGTTTATTATTAGTTTACAATTTCCGCCCATATCTCTTCCAGCAGCATTTGCTACGTTTCCGTTGACAGTTACAGTTATTTCTCCTACAGTATCATTCAACACTCCAAATCCTGCATTTCCATAAAGAATGATGCTTCCTTCATATTTGTGTCTTCCAAGATCTGAGCCAACATTTCCGTATATTATGATATTCTTTGTAGTATAATACCCAATATCAGAGAGTTCTCCGATATGTGATACGTGTATCGTGACAGTGTTATCTGCACATTTTTCAATCAGAGCATTGAGGAACATCGATAACTTCCTATGATCGCATTCATCAGAAAAAGATAAGCAGAACCTTGAAACATCTTCTGAAGAAAATTTTATCCCATGAAGACATCTTGATGCCTCATAGTATCTCTCAAATCTTTTTTGTTCGTCAGTTTTGCAGTATTCCTTCCACGCTTGCAGCAAGAGTTTCAGTGCTTTATTTTCTTTTACCATCGCTTTTCTCTCAGGGTTTTCAGTTTCAGGCTTGAACCCTTTGAATATTCTTGAGTCAAACGCAGCATCTGCTTTTGGTTTTGCAACAGCTAAGCTATTCATTAAGAACACCAACCAGTTTTCCATCTGCAAAAATAAGTTTTTCATTTTGATAAATTCTTACATCCTGTCCGCTATTTTTACTCAAGCTATCTATCCGTCCTGTAATGCGGATTTCTCCTGCTTCAATGAGCCCGCCGACATGTCCTGCAGATCCATGAATAATCACACTGCCATTCTTCATCAAATAGCAGCTTTGGGATAATACGTCTCCAAAAACTTCAATTCTTCCGCATTCCATCTCCTCTGCGCAACCATGCCCTAAGGTTCCATATGCCTTAATGTTTTTTCTGTTTCTGAATCCCACGTACCACAGCTGAGTTAGACCATGCAATTTTAGCTGGTAGTCCTCATCTTTTCCATTATTTATCAACGCAGAGAGAAATAGTCCTGCTTTTACTTCAAATGAGCTAGATGATATTATTCCTTCTAATGACGGGTCCAATAACCAAAGCCTAGTTGCCTGAAATAATTCCACGTGATCCGCACCATAATCTAATCCTGCCAGGTCTTTTGACACGTCTTCGTAAAATCCTCTTATATCCCAGCTATCTTCATCATTTTTTAGGTGATGCCTATTCCATATATTCATTATCTGAGTCAAAAATTTATCATAATTTTGTTTTGAGCCCATTGGTTGTTTCACAGTTACTATTGTTTCCTGCTTCAAACCTCTGAATAATCGTGAGTCAAACGTAGCATCTGCTTTTGGTTTTGCAACTGTTCTCCCGGTCATTCGTAATCCTCGTAAATAGTTTTTTTCACATCTCGTCTCTCTCCTTTGTAAACAAGCATAACTCCTCTGCGAATTATTTTTCCTCCCCATATTTCCTTAGATAGTTTCGAAATATCTCCATTCAATATTAGTGTTCCTCCAGTCATTCCATCAGCAACTGCATGTTTTGTATTTCCATCTATAGTTACTCTTCCTTTTTTCATTTCACGTGCTGCGGATTCTGCGTCTCCTTTTACATGAATGGATACTCCTTGAAATTCGCTGGCAATATCTCCTTTAACATTTCCATTGATGATCATGCTTCCTTTGGATCTTAGTCCAGTATTTCGTCCTACATCCCCATTTACAATGATGTTTCCAACGCTTTCGTATCCAAGTAAATTCGGTTCATTTGGCATATGGCTGACATGTATTGTAACCCACTCTGGAGATACTTTGTCAGCAAGTGCAGTTAGAAACAATCCAATCGTATCAGATATAGTTATTTGATTTACAAAAGAACCTTTAGGAAAATCATTTATAGAAAAGCTGAATAATTCCACATCTTTTGCAGAAAACTCCATTTTTGCAAGTTTTTCTTTAAGAATTTTCATTATTTTTTCTCTGTCTTCATATCTACTTACTTTTGAATACAGCCAGTCAAGTAGGTCTAACAATTCTTGTTTAACTGTATTTTCTTTGACATCTAATGGTTTTCGTTCTGGTTGTTCTATTTCAGGATTTAATCCTTTGAATATGCGTGAATCAAATGCAGTTATTGATTTTACTTGTGTTAATCTGTTCATCTCATCAGCTCCTCTGCAAAATTAGAGAAATGCCTTTTGACAGCACCCATGACCATTCCAGGAAGACCTGAAAGATCCTCCCCTATTTTCTTAACAGTTATCTTTCCTTCCCGTTCTCCAACTCCTTCAAATCCAAACGGATTATCCACAAGGAAAATTGTTGCACGGTTGACTTCTGAACGTTCTTCTAAGAAATCAAGTGTTTCTCCAAGATTACTTATGCCTCCATCGGTTATCATAATCACATCTATAGATCCAGGCGTAAATATCTCTTCAGGAACTGAAACTGAAATGTTTTTTCTTACTGCCTTAACTGGTATCTCGCCAAGCATGTGTCGTATGTTTCTTTCTACCTGTTTTTCGTATAACTCTGCACGGTCTTTACCAAGCATCTTCTTTAGCATTTCCATATCAACAGTTGTTCCTCCCCCCTGGAATGCAGTTATTGCCGCAAATACTGCATCAAGATCACGCGTATATGGAAGATAGAATGTATCTCCGCTGAAATTCAATACGCCTACATATGAATCATTTATGTGATATGAGCGTGCAGCGCAATCACCAGCAACTACTGCTGGCGATTTTTTTAATTTCGGGTTAATCATGCTTCCACTGCTGTCTATTTCTAAGAGCAAATGAGGCGCCTTATAGTCAACGCTTTTTATCGGTATTTCTATAGGTTTTATTTTTGTCGTTATTCCAGGCAATATCATTCCGCCAGAATTTCCCAATTGCATCAGGCTTGGATCTGTTCCAGGCCTCCATTTTTCAACTCTTGTGTATGAGCGTATGTTCTTTTTGGTATCAATGGGCTTTTTCACTATGATAAGAGGATATGCCCTCGAGATCTCTGCGTGGTATCGCACTGTTTCCCAGTCTACTTCAAGCTCACCAGAAGAGGTTCCTATCCCTTTGCCTTGGCCAGCAGGTCTTGGGTTAGGCAGTTCTACACCTTTCTCATTGAGCCATTTCTTCACTTGTTCGTATTCTCCCTTTGTTACTGTTAATGATATTTCCCTCAATGCGTCCTTTATTTGCTGAGAATTCATGCCTTTGAGCACTTCTTTGATATCCATATCTCTGGGTTCAGCAGCATTTCCTTTTCCGTCAGCACTATTTGATTCCTCCCCGCTTTTTTCCCCTTCTTTTTCTTGGCGATCAACTCCTTGGCAACCAATTCCTTTTTTATCCTCTTTTATTATGCTTAGTATGATGTTTCCCCAAAGAAATATTCCTTCTCTCATTTTTTGATGATCTTTTACAACATCTCTAAAATCTATCTCCATCATTTTTTCCAGGAATGGCTTTAGTTCATCTTCAAGTTCGTAATCTATCCTAGCCTGTTTTTTCAGGTATGCGAGCATAACTGCGCGAATCTTTCCATTTACATCTCTATCCGCGTAGTTTTTCTGCGCAGCTGTTCTTATGTCAAGAATGGAATTGCATCTTGAGCTTTTCAATACGCTGTCTACGTCATCAACCATATCTCCATATGTCTGAAAAATGAAATTTTGCAAGTCTTCTTTTTCTTTTTTGAAAAAGTCATTGATCATTTTTGCAGCAAGGATGAGTATTCCGTATGTCCTTGGGAATACCATGTAATGGCCAATTTCGTGTGTAAATACTCCGTCAAGTACTCTTTCTTCTGATAATCCGGAGTTTGCGCAAACTCTTTGGATATACTCCTCATCAACAAGCGTCTTTAATGTTCTGAAATTAAAGCATGCTCCTCCAGAGAATTTTCCAACCTCAGGATCACTTAGTGAAGGGTAATGATATTTTTGTTTTGCTTGTTCCCACGGAGCTTTTAATTTCATTTTGAATCACCGTCAAAAACAAGCTCTCCATTTACGTAGACTTTTCCCCCGCGGTATGTTGGAAATTCCTCATTCTTCTCTTTTTTAGGAACGTTATTTAACGTTCCATTCACGTGAATCTCTCCGCCAGAAATGTATTCGCCAATATATTCTACATTTCCAGTTACTATTATTCGTCCAGTTGTCATTTCTATTCCAACATTCCACAGATCTCCGTAGACCGTTACTTCTTTCCTGTTTCTAAAGCAAAGATGTAATGGTGGCTCATCAGTAATATGAATTACAAATTCGTTATCTTTTGATGTTTCTATCAATGCGCTCAGGTAAAGCCCGACCATTTTTTTAAAATATGGTTTAGTTTGGTCTAATCCTGGAACCATTATGCTGAATTCTTCTATTTCTTTTGATGAAGGAGCTTTGCCTGCATATTGAATATGCACTAAGAATGACTGATAGGTTTGTTTCTCATCGATATCCATACCACAGCTCATAATTGGAGAATAAACTTCATCCACGTTGATTTCTATAGGAGTCAAGGAATTAAATAGATTTATCCATTTTGTTATGGCTACGTTTTCTCTCACTTGCAATTGTCTTTCCTGCTGTTCTTGCTCGGATTTATATCCGGCAAACGGATTCCTGCGAACTGGGTTACTCGTAGTTTTTTCATCCAAAACCTTTTTTCTGCTCACAGTTATCTACCGTGCCCATCCTGAAACAGTTCTCCTTTTTTATATATTTTTCCGTCGCGTGTGGCTTCGATATAAGGCTCAGTTTCTCCTTCAAGATGGATTTCTCCGCCTTTTCTATCTCCACCCACGCTAACTACTTTGCCATATGTAGATATCTTTCCGCCTTTCATCTGTTTTCCAAGTTCTTTCTGTGCGTTTCCTCTAATTATCAGTTCTCCACAATCCATGTTTCTTCCGCCAGCCTTTCCGATATTTCCTTTAACTTCAAATGTGCCAGTTATCATGCGGTAAGCCGCACCCCAAGCAAGGCCGCCTTCAACAACCACATTTTTAGTGTTCAGATACCCAAGGCAAGTGGGTTTTCGTTTTAACTGTGCAGTATGGACTACAAAGTCTTCATCCTTTGCATTATTTATCAATGCAGAAAGGAACAGTCCTGCTTTCAATGGGAAATTTTCTTCACCTTCTTGAAGAGTTACGAGCCGTTTGCTGAATTCTTCTACATCCTTAGCAGTATACTCTATATTTTTCATTCTGCTCATGAGTTCTTGAGTTACTTCATCGCATCCTTCTTTGCTGACTCCAATCATTGAGATAAGCCCAGGAAGCGTAAATGCTTTCCACACTCTGGTAATACGCACTAATGCGGTTTCTGAAATTTGCTGTGTCCTTTCTGATTGAGCCATCTCAGGCTTTAATCCAGTAAATGGATTTCTCATGTTCCCAGGAATTATCCCTTCAGCGCCATCTCTTCTTCGTAATATAACCATTTTTTCACCTGTTTATCGTTTTATTCGTAAAAAGCCTTTTCTCCTTTGAAAATGGATTTCATGGCCATTATGAAATCCTTCATCAGCGGATGATCGTGATCCTCAGGTTTCATATCGTCTATCTCTTTTTTTGTAAGTAATTCTCTACTCTTTCTTTGACCTTCGGTAAGCAGTTCGTATTCTGGTTCAGCCATTGTTTTCTGGATTTTTGCAATCAGGTTTTTCACAGGTTGGATGCTTTTCGCGTATCTGTCATAAACGTCAGCCACAAGTTTTTTTGCAAGATGAAGTATTTCCAAATCAGTTCTTTCATCTGCACCATGCGCATTTCTATAATCATCTGTGAATCCTGCTTTAAGCGCAAATACATATGGAATCATTGTTCTTACGTGATCAAGCGCAAGCGTATCTCCCAAAAACCAGGCAAGGCCTTTTGAATACTGTTCTGCAGCCATTACTGATCTTGGACTAAAGCTTGAATGGACTGACACTCCAGCATAATTTCGATCATGCGTATCATCGCTTATCGGATCAGTTTCTCGTTTGCAGCCATATCTGTTTGAGTAATTGATCTCTGCCATGAATGCCTGGAGGAAAAGCTTGGCATCATTGGAGACGTCTACCCCATCTATCTCAGTAATGATATGTCTGTATTCATCATCGCTTATCGGCTCTACAGGCTCATATCTTCCTTCTACTTCTATTCTCGCCCTTACTATTCTAGAAGAAGAAATCAATCTTGTGAATTCGTTGAAATCCTTTGAAAGTGCTTCAAGGACTTTTTTAGTATGTTCTGGAGAACAAAGGTCTTGTTCGACTGCTGTTTTCATCAGGTTATATGTCTCGTGATTCATGTTGGTGTAGTATCTTTCTTCAGTTATCAGGTCTTGTCTGTCAAGCAATGCGGGCAACATTCCGTTATGGCCATTTTCTCCCTTTTGATTCATTGTTGAAAATGTCGGCTTTTTTCCTAGGTATAATGAACTGTTGTTATAGTTCCATCTCCCGGTGTCCTTACCCTGTAAGATCGCTTCCTGAGCATCAAGCGAAAACCTGTTTATTTCATCTATCACTAGCACAGGAAGCGCAATCCCTCCCTGCCATATCGTTCTTTCTACTCCTTCTTTTCCTAATTTTCCGTAATCAAATCTCCCAACGACCTTTTCTTCGTATTTTCCAGGATGCCCTCTCATTTCAAGTGCATCATAAATGTCATATGGTAATCCGCTCATGGCTGATGCCATGATTTTAGATACGGTAGATTTGCCCCATCCAGGTTCTCCTACAAGAACATGATTTCTTTTAAGAATGTAGCTAAGCGCCATGAAAACAAGATTTTTTGGAATCGTCCTTCCAAGGACATCCTCAAGCGGAGCGTCGTGATATCTTTGCCTGACTGCAGTTAGCAGTTTAAACATCTTTTCCCTTGGTTCCAGCTGTTTATGAGCACACATAGTGTAACCTCTACCTTATTTGTATACTTACAATAACTTGTATGACGTAATATTTAAAAACCCCTATTCCCACTAAAAAACACTATTCTATGCATTTTCTGCTTCCGAATCCAATGCCTGCTCCCGTAATTTCCGAAACTCAGGATACTTTTTGAACATAGCATTGAGAATACACCCCATCCTCCCAACCGATATCGGATTATTCTGGTGCATATCGTGTAGCCTTTCAGCCGCTATCCGTCTTGATATTCCCGGTTCAGGCAGCATTATCGAATATGCCCCATCTACTAATTGTTCAAACGTTGCCTTAGTAGCCCTTCTGATCCCTTTGAGTTCAGGGTATTTGTCATATGTGCGCCTTACAAGCTCACGCACATAATAGTCTGAAAAAGAGTTCTTTGGATGAACTTGTGTAAGTCTTCCCTTAAGTTCTTTATTGGAAAATGGTTTTCTCTTTTCTATTTCAGTGCGTATTGTTTCTATAACCATGTCAACTGAGTCTGCACCCCTTATTCCATAAAGATCAGGGTGTCGCTTATATGCAAGCTCCATCAGGTCGCTTATATAGCCCTCGGAAATCTTATTGCCTTCAAATTCTTTTTTCAGTATCCCAACGAGTTGCTTATTGGATAATTTAGGAGTTTCTACCAATAATTCATAAGCTCTATCAGCAAGCTCTTTCCTGGCAGTTTCATTAAGTTCAACCGTCTCGATGGCATTGAAGCGTTCGATCTTTCTTCTAAGTTTATCAGGAGGACGATGGTATATCCCTTTTGTTTCCTCAACCAATTTTTTCATTTCTGTCAGATATTGCTTAATGATTTCTACAAGCAAACCTAACTTTTTTTTCTTTAGCCAGTTCATCAAAACTCTTTAGAACCTGTATTGTCCGTTGTCCGAGGAAGACCTTGCTTTTTGTCAAATCCTCGATCTGGTCAAGGAAATCATAATCTTCAGAACGATCAGACCTCAGCTGTATCAATACGATATTGCATGTTTCCCAAGGCAGCAAATAAGCTGTCTTCCTGTCTGGTGCGATAGTTATCGGAAAAACAGGGCCTTTCCCAAGGTCAATCAGTGTTTCTGGCAGTACTTTGGGCTTTTGGATATCTTCTGCCATTGGAGTAGCTTGTTTTGAAATGGATTGCCCATTCTGCCGTTGCTTGTGAATCTGAGTCATGTTACCAGCTATGGAAGGAAAATATCCTGAGTAAGTCTGTCAGTCGGCAGGAATATCTTTGGTTCTGTTCGTCTTCCGCTTCCAACAACCAGTATGGAGTCGAAAAGTTCTGCGTATTCTGCTCCTGTATCTCTGCTACTCGGTCCGAACACCAATTCAGGCCCTTTCACAGCATTGCTCATATCATTTGCATTCAAAATGGCATCATATCGGTTGTATGTGGTCTGCCCAGGTTTTGCATCTGCTGTAAGCTGTGAGCAATGCATATATATCGCTCTTTTTTTTGTTTCATGGTCTTCATTGTTATGCGCAATCACCAGGTTCGGTTTTTCCATCTGTCTCCACACATATCCGAAAAGAAGCTTTAGCTGAAGTCCAGTGGTTTCCCGTGAAAGCTTGAATACTGCTCCATTCAATAATCTGCATGTGGCTTCATGGTCAGGATGCCAATCTTCCCGATGAGGGTGTATTATCCCTCCAGCGCCTTCCTCCATGATTATTTGAGCTATTCTCTCAACCATTTTTTCATTAACATCAAGGAAACTCACATTTCTAGTTTGGCTAGAGCCGTAGTCCAATACTGTTCTTGTGTTTGGCAGTTCAAATCCAAGGAATCCTGCTTCAATACCGAGTATCCTGCATGACGCAGAGAATTCTGCCTTTCTTTTCTCACGCAATTCTTTCTCAAAGCCGTCTGTCATTAGATATGCCTTGAATCTAATGTCTGGCAGTTCTTTCCTCGCGCGAAGTATCGTTCCGCCTGCCATAAGCACTTCGTCATCTGCATGCGGAACGAATACGAGTACGGTTTTCCTTTCTTTCTGTTTATCTGAGAATCTGAGAGAATTCATGTTATCATCTATAGTAAATTGTAGTGGTTGGTTTAAAACGGTTGCTTTGGGCGAAGATATTGTTCTTCAAACTATCTTCGTCTATCTGTGTAAAATAGCACGTTAGTTATCATTCCTTTTATTTAGTGGTAAAATTTGGCATATAAACAAATCCAGACCTATTTCCTGGGTTCGTATTTACATTTCTTTTAAATACTTAAGAGCAAATATATCTACATGTTCTACCCACTTCTTGTGCCAAATACTAATCAGATATTAATTCAGCTTCCTGGAAAAAGAACATTTGACGATGCCGGCCGTTTGCTTCAAGAAGAGCATCTGCGCATGCCGACGGATGTTTTGGTTGGCAGATTGACATCTGCTACACGAACTTCATTCATGAGTCAAGGAGGGTGGGTTTCGACAATCAAACGTATTGATGGCAAAAAATCGCCTTCGTTTATGTCTACTGATCCTCATTTTTTGAAAGTTAACTGGGATAAAACAATAAATGGTATGCCCTATTCGTCCTTCGGGATACTTGGTTTTGAAGGAGGGTTTTCAGTGATGATGGCGCGTACAAACGAACTGTATTTGGTGTTTGCCGTGAATCCGCTGATCCTTGATCTCGACGTCAGAGTGTCCGTCATCTCTGGAAAACGTGTTTTATTCGAAGGCAATCCTTCTGATGTCCGTTTGCATCTCTTCACACCTCAAGAACTTTCCGCAAAACAAGTTCTTAATTCGGATCCAGAGGTTTTTTCTCTGGTAGCCAGGGAAATATGCAATGGATTGCTCTTTGAGGGCGACAGAGTATCCCTGATGAACTTTCTCAGTCAGCCGGTTGTTTAAGGCATTCAAAATATGCCATATCCTTTATTCAGATGGCGATATTTTGCTGAGTGGCTTTAAAAATGGTTGTTATCAATGGTTTAAAAGGAGGTAATACCAATGCCAGGAACTCTAAAAACTTGCAAAATGCCAAAATTATTCTTTCCATTTAGATATTTTGAGAAGGCATATAATCAGCAACTTGAAACAAGAAGAACTGTGAATCTGCTGATCGAATTGCGTTCAGGGAACACGTTTAGCGCTTATCTTGATCATCTAAAACGAGAAAATCCGCGGGAATTATTTCATCAAATAAGGAAACAAGTTCTCAAGAGATTGTCCGAGTACCAAGATACTGAAAGTTGGTCTAACGCATTTCGCATTGCGGTTCGGTTAGAAGCTAAAGAGTTTTCAGAACAGCATTTCAAGATGGCTCTAAGCGAAAAAAACCTTGAACGTGCTGCAGTTATATACTCTATCGCTGGCAAGGATCTCACACTCAGCGCACCTGAATTGAAATCATTTGTCAAACAGCTTGTTGATGCAGGGAATCTAGAATTAGCAATAACCGTTCTCGATGCAGCTCCCAAAACTAGTCCTGAACTTAAGAAAGAAGTCGAGGAAGGATATAAGCGAGTGTTGCTTAAGTGTGCATCTACTAGAAGATTGGACCAATCAAAAAATATGCGGTATCTTCTTAATATAATACTTGGAAGGATGGATGTTGCAGCGGGGATTTTGGGATCTATGCCTTCAGAGTTGAATCGTTTCAACGCATGCATGATAAAAGGAGATTATGTCGGTGCTGAAAACGTGGTCAAAACATTGCACTTATATCCATTGAGTATGTGTGAGCTACTCATTACGCTATATACTAAAGGGAAAGTGGTTACTGCGCAAAGTGCTAATATCACATGCGTAGCCGCCCAATTACTCGAAACTCAGACTGAAGTTGGTTCCGTCGTAATACTAAGTTTCATAGATGAATTGTTGAATCGTGTATTATATCTGCATAATGAATATCCGAACGGAAATCCAGTGGTTGAAGGCTTCAATACAAATCGTGCGATCGATGCTCTGCTATTGCGCCTTACAAGATTCTACTTTGAGCATGGCTATGATGAAAATGCCTTTTCTTGCCTGGAAGATCTGAAATCAAGGCATCCTGAGATAATGGAAAGGTTATGATGGCTTAGCGATCTTTTGCATGATGAGGTCTACTAATTCATTTTTCCTTTTCTCTAGTTTTTCCTTGTTTTTGTATTCCATTGTCAGTCTTACGAACGGCTCGGTCCCGGATGCGCGTATCAGGAACCATCCGTCATTCTCATCAATGCGGAGCCCGTCTTCGGAATTCTTGGTTCCTTTTATCTTTACGCTATCTGCAATCTGCTTCACCATCTCATATTTCCCGTCGTTGTCGCAGCTGAATTTCTCACGCACCATAGGATAAGTCATATACTCTGCTTTCAGTTCACTGAGTTTTCCGTTCCTGCAGAAAATCTCAACGAATTTCGCTGCAGTGAGTATTCCGTCAGGAACATTCAATCCGCTGGAAAACACGTATTCTCCGCAAGGTTCTCCTCCGAAAACGGCCTTCTCTTTCACGAGAACTTCGGAAACATAAAGGCTTCCTACAGGGGTGATTAGTATTTCAGCATCGTTCGCTTCCACGGCTTCGCGAACACAAAGTGATGCTTCAACAGTTGATACTATTTTCAGTTTATTCTTGTTTTCTTTTTTTGTTTTTTTTGCATCTGCGACCCATAATTCATACCTGCACATTATCGCAAGCTGTACGTCTAGAGCGAGCACATCTCCTTTATCATCAACGACTACTGCACGGTCAGCATCCCCGTCATGCCCTATTCCCAAATCAGAATTCGTTTCAAGCACCTTCGCAGCAAGGCCTTTCAGATTCTCAGCATTGGGTTCAGAAGCACGGGCAAATCCAGTGACCTGGTTGTTCAATTCGATGACTTCACATCCAAGCTCACGCAAAGCCTTTGCAGTGATTACTGTTCCTGCTCCGTTGGCATCTACAACTACCTTCGGCTTCCTGTTCGCAATCAATTTTGTATCAACATTCTTCTTTATCAAAGAAATATGCTCTGAAATCGCGGAATCATCAACGCTTTTTTTCCCGATTTTGTCCCATCCAGTGAACTCAGCTTTTTCTCCAGTATGTCTCTTCTCAAGCTCTCTTTCCATTTTTCTAGGTATTTCTTCCCCATTCTCATAGAGCTTTATTCCATTATACTCTGAAGGATTGTGGCTTGCAGTGATCATTATCCCTCTGCATTTATGCTTTTTAGTTGCCAATGCCAAGGTTGGAGTCGGAACAATTCCTAAGTAAACGGCATCGCATCCCTTGCCAAGAGCGCCAGAAATACATGCAAAAGCGAGTGATTCACCTGTGGTCCTTGTATCTCTTGCAACAACGACTTTCTTTTCTGCGAACAGATTAGTTATCTTCATGGCTAATCCTTCATTGACATCCTTGCCGTAGAGTCCGCGTATGCCTGAAGTTCCAAAAAGCATGTAAAAACCAGTCTTCTTCTATCTGTAATCAAATATAAATGTTATGCGAGACTTTCATATAATGGCGTGATATTATGATTATGATAAAACACAGAGTAAACACCATAGCTGAATTGGAAGCAACATCAACCGAATTAGGAGTTGAAGTTGATGTGAGATATGAAGGAGAACGGCTTATTCTCCACCATGATCCATTTGTCAAAGGAGAGGATTTCGAAGCCTATTTGGCGAAATACAGGCATAAATTCATTATCCTGAACATAAAAAGCGAAGGCATAGAGAAAAAGGCAATAGAATTGGTGGAAAAGCACGGAATAACTAATTATTTCCTTCTTGATGTCACATTGCCGTTCATCTACAAGCTCACCAACGAAGGCTTCAAAAAGCTGGCAGTGCGCTTTTCCGAGTACGAGCCCATCCAGTCCGCGATTGTTTTTGCAGGAAAGGCCGAGTGGTTGTTCATAGACTGCCCGAAAGATATGCCAATAACAAGATTAGCGTACAAAAAAATAGATGGCAAATTCAAGACCTGCCTTGTTTCTCCGGAATTGTGGGGGAATCAAAAAAAGATATTTTCATTCAGGAAGAAACTGGAGAAGAATGGGATTAAGCTGGATGCTGTCCTTACAAAGCTTCCAGAGACCTGGGTGGAGTAACAGTAGAATTAGTCGTTGGCCTCCATTATGCTGAAAACTATTCCTGTTCTTAGCTTGGTTTTTAATTTATTCCCCTCATAGATATCATTATGATAAAGGTAGTGGCATCTTTGATGTGCGGGGATTGGCTAAACCTATCTGAAGACATCCATAAGCTGGAAGCTGCAGGAGTGGATGGTTTCCATCTCGATGTCATGGATGGGGTCTTTGTGCCTAATTTTTCCATGAACTTCTGGATGCTTGACCAGGTCCGTTCAAAGACCAAGCTTCCTCTGGACGTGCACTTGATGGCTAACGAGCCAATCCGATTCATAAAAAGACTCGCAGACACCGGAGTGGAAACAATAACTCTGCATGCCGAATCCACAAATTATCTGGACAATGCAATAACCGAAATAAAGGATTATGGAGCAAAGGCAGGTATAGCATTGAATCCAGAGACAAGTGTCTATTCTTTGAGAAGCAGGATAGAAGACAATTTTGACAACCTAGACCTATTCCTTTTCATGACCAGCCGTCCAGGTTTCATGGGGCAGAAATTCAGGGGAGAAGTAGTCAATAAGATAAAAGAAGCAAGGGAGATCCTCAAGAAAATGGGCAAATCCCCGGAGATAATGGCAGATGGGGGAGTCGGCCCTGACACCATCCCATTGCTTGCGGATGCAGGAGTGAACGTTTTTGTCGGAGGCACGAGCGGGCTTTTCATAAAAGGTACGGAATATTCCAAGAACGTTGAAAACATAAAAAAACTAGCAAATGCTAGCTACAAATGGTAATCATGGAAAAAAACAATTCCTTCGGAGTCGCAGTTCTGCATTCCCCATCAAACATTTCATTTGAGGAACGTAAGATGGACAGGGATCCTGGTCCAAATGAAGTATTATTGCGTGTCAGATACAGCGGGATCTGCAGTTCAGATATAAAACGCGTTATGGAACCCGGAGGCGCATATGTCTATCCACTGGTTCCAGGGCATGAGTTCTCAGGAGAAGTCGTAAATCTAGGTAGTTCTGTAACTGGATTTTCAATCGGAGAAAAAGTAGGAGTATTCCCGCTCATGAGGTGCGGGAAATGCAGATGGTGCAAGAACGGGATGGATAGCCTTTGTGACAATTACGATTATCTCGGTTCGAGAAGAGATGGTGGTTTTTCGCAATATGTTTTTGTTCCTTCATCTAATCTGATAAAACTTGGATCTAAAGTAACCTTAAAGGATGCATCTTTGATAGAGCCTGCGGCAGTCGCTTATCACGGAACTGTGAAAGCAAAAAACTCTTTTGCTGGCGGATTCGTATTAGTTTACGGTCTTGGAACCGTTGGGCTGTTCGCAGTGCAGTTCGCAAAGCTATTGGGTGCGAAAAAAGTAATTGGAGTCGATAGGAATTCTCATAAGTTCCAGATCGCAAAGAAATGCGGTGCTGATTATACAATAAGTCCGGATTCGATCCAATCAGGATTGGCAGAGCTTGGATTTCCGGATGGTCCAGATGTTTTCCTGGAATGCGCGGGTTCAGCAGAAGCACAGGCCAACAGCATCGAGATCGTAAAAAAATCAGGAGAGATCGTTTTTCTAGGTAATTCCAAAGGGGATCTTGTAATAAAAGAGAAAACGGTGCCTAGGATATTGAGAAAAGAAGTAACTATAAAAGGAAGCTGGAATTCTTTTTTCGATTCAGACTGGAAGTTTGTTGTAGATGCCATGGATTCAGGCAAGATCATGGCGGAAGAACTTGTCTCGCACGAGTTCCCGCTTTCCGAAGTCTCAAAAGTATTCCATGCATTGAAGGAGAGGAGCTTGAAGAATGTAATCAAAGTAACTTTTGTTCCATAAGTTGATTCTATGTCATCCATGAAGGCAGCACTGCTTGAAAGTATCGGGTCCATAAAGGTAAGGACGGTCGACAAACCAAAAGTCCGCCCAGGCACATTGCTGGTCAAGGTAGGCGCTTGCGGCATCTGCGGTTCAGACCTCAGGACTTTCAAAAGCGGAAATCCAAGAATATCCTGTCCGGCTATACTCGGCCATGAATTTTCAGGAGAAATCACGGAAGTAGGAGAAGGAATAAATAATTTCAAAGTTGGTGACAGGATAGCCGTAGGTGCAGATATTCCGTGTGGTGAATGCAGATGGTGCAAAAAAGGAATATCGAATAATTGTGAGAAATTTATTGCAATAGGATACCAGCTTCCTGGCGCATTTTCAGAATATTGTCTTTTGGACGAATTAGTTATGAAGAACGGCCCAGTATTCAAAATCCCAAATCAACTTGATTATGAGACTGCTGCTCTCATGGAGCCTTTGGCATGCTGCATACACGGCATGGACCTAGTCAGGATGGAGAAAGGCAAGACTGTCCTTATTATAGGGGGAGGTCCGATAGGATGCATGATCGCTATGCTCTCCAGACATCTCGGTGCAGCAAAAGTGATCGTATCAGAAGTTTCTCAAACCCGCCTGGATCTAATCAGCAAAATCGCAAAACCAGATTGTTCTATACTTGGCACTGGAGCACAGCTAAAGGAAAGAGTGCTCAAAGAGACCGAAGGATATGGCGCAGACATAATTTTCATCGCATGCCCATCTGTTGAAGCGCAGGAAGAAGGGATAGAATTATTGGCAAAGAATGGTTGCATAAACTTCTTTGGAGGGCTTCCTCAATCTGCAAGAAAATTAGCGTTGCAATCAAACAAGGTACATTACGAGGAGATATCGATAACTGGCTCGCATGGCTCAACTCCCCAGCATAATAAACGATCAATAGAACTATTGTCAAGCAGAAAAATGAATTTCCACGAATTGGTAACTCATGCGGTCACTCTCGATAATATCGCAGATGGTTTTTCTTTTTTGGGATCGCAAGATGCCCTTAAGGTTATGGTGAAACCATGAAAGCAATACTTGGTATAAACACTGGTTTTGCGCTGAATCGTTTCGTTGAGCATGAGGAGTGGATGAGGATTGTAGCCGAAGAGCTTAAGCTCAGGCATGTCCAGCTGACCGCAGATATATTCAGCCCATATCTCCCTGAAGATCTGATACGAAAACAAGTAAAGAAGATAAACGAACTTTCATCTTCCTACGGAATCAAGATAGACTCGACATTCACCAGCGCATTCACAAGGGTGAATCATCTCGCGCATCCTTACGATGATATGAGAAGATATTGGACAAACTGGCTGAAGCGTTTTGCAGCAATGTCCAAAGATGTCGGAGCAAGATCGATGGGGAGTCATTTCGGGATAATGACTGTTAAACAGATATCTGATCCAGTGCTCAGGAAACAGACAGAAAAAGAGAACATCCGCCTATGGAAAGATCTGGCAGCGCATGCGAAAACCATCGGATTAGAATGTCTGATGTGGGAACCCATGTCCATACAAAGAGAATACGGCGAAACAATTGCAGAAGCGGAACGATTGCACAATGCAGTCAATGAATCCATAGATCTCCCGATGAAAATGTGCCTCGACGTAGATCATGGTGATGTTTCATCTGCAAACCCTGCAGACACCGATCCATATGTTTGGCTCAGAACTTTCGCTAAAGATTCATTCTGCGTTCATCTTAAACAGAGCTCAAAGAACAAATCCGGACACTGGCCATTCACAAAAGAGATTAATAAGGATGGAAAAATACTCCCGAAAAATGTCATCGAGGCACTTAAAGATGGTGGTGCTTCAGAGATGCTTCTATATCTTGAATTAAGCTTCAGGGAGAGAGAGCCTGCAGAAAGCAGAGTTCTTATTGACCTGAAGGAATCAGCGGACTTCTGGCGTCCGTTTTGCGAGGGATAAGATGCAGGTAATAATGCCTATGGCAGGTTCAGGTACCCGGTTTTCAAAAGAAGGGTATGATGTGATCAAGCCTTTGATACGTGTTGGCAAAAAACATATGGTCCAGCATGCAATCGAAATGTTTCCCAAAGGCACGCGTTTCATATTCATCTGCAGAAAAGACCATCTGGAATCCACAGAATTGAGGTCTGTTCTTCTTCATTCTGCGCCTAATTCAGAGATAATATCTATAGATGGGCATACTGGCGGGCCAGTAGTAACTGTCCTAGCCGCAGAATCAAAGATATCTGATTCTGAAGAGACTATTGTAGCGTATTGCGATTTCACTGTAGAATGGAACTACAAAGATTTCATCTCTTCTATGCACAATCAAGACGTAGATGGAGGGATACCTGTGTTCCGCGGTTTCCAAGCAGCGCAGTTCACAGGCACCACTTATGCGTATGTTCGCGTTGATACTAATATGCGAGCAATGGAAATCCGTGAAAAAAAATCATTCACAGAAGACAAGGCATCTGAATTCGCATCTGCAGGGATATATTATTTCAGAAACGGCTCAATCATGAAAAAATATTTTAGAAGAGCAGAGGCAGATGGATTAGCGGTGAATGGAGAGCTGTATGCAAGCCTGCCTTTCAACCCGATGATAAAAGACGGCTTGAAAGTAAAAGCATTCGAAGTTAAGAAATTCATCTGTTTCGGAACACCAAACGACGTTAGAATGTATCAATTTTGGCATGATTATTTCAAAGGTCACTGATATGGACGTTAACATTGTCCCTATGGCTGGGATCGGATCACGCTTTTCGAAGGCAGGCTTCTCAGTTCCAAAACCATTGATCCCGATAAAAGGAAAGCCAATGATCCAGCATGCGATCCGTTCAATGCCTGATGCAGACCGATGGGTGTTCATTGTGCGTTCGGAGCATATATATTTTGGCCTGGAGAAAGCGATAAAAACAGAGGTTCCTGATGCAATCATCCTTCCGATAGATCATGTTACACGAGGTGGCGTAGAGACTGCTCTTCTGGCAGAAAAGCACCTCTCTCCGGATGACAGTGCATTCATAAGCGCGTGTGATATTGCTCCTGAATGGAACATGCAGAATTTTTTAGATATGTTAAATAAGAAAAAACCTGATGCAGTCGTTTTCGGATTCAAAGGCGATGCGAGAGTTCTTAAGCATCCTTCTTCTTACAGCTGGATAGATGCTGACCGATCTGGAAAAGTCAATAGGATATCTATAAAAAAACCAATTTCAAAAACCCCATTAGATGATTCCGCAGTAGTTGGCTCATTCTGGTTTTCCAAATGGGCTAACTTCGCGTTATTAGCCAAAGATCTTTTGGATTCGCATTCAAATACAGAATATCATCTTGAGATGATCCTGAATAAATATGCGGAGAAAGGGAAGAACATTTCTCTTTTCAATATTGACCGTTTCATATGCTGGGGGACACCAGAAGAGCTTGAAGAATATGTCAAAGGTGCGGTTAATGAATGAGGTTTCATTATCAATCATAGTTCCATGCTATAATGAATCAAGGAATATCCCAGAGCTATTGGAACGTTTTTCTTCTGCGATAAAAGATAGAAAAGATATCGAGCTTGTGCTTGTTGATAATGGTTCAAGGGACGACACACAAAAAGTCCTCGCAGAAAAGATCAAGAAATACACTTTTTCACGTGCTGTGAAAGTGGAAGTCAACATCGGTTATGGTTTTGGCATAACTGCTGGATTGAAATCCTGCAGAGGTAGTCACCTCGCTTTTACTCATGCAGACCTGCAATGCGATCCTAATGACGTTATCCATGCATACGATATGCTCGGAGAAATAGAACGCAACGGAGTCAGCGCGCTGGTGAAAGGAAACAGGAAAGAAAGGCAGAACTTTCTTTCAACTGGTCTTCAAGCGATAGCATCCGCAGTGCTTCTTGAAAAACTCGATGATATAAATGGCCAGCCAAAAGTTTTCCCTCGGGTTCTTTTCGATGCATTCAGAAATCCGCCAAAAGATTTCGGATTTGATCTCTACGTTCAGCACATGGCTATTAAAAATGGACTCAAGGTCGTTAGTTTTCCGGTCCTATTCTCTGAACGCAAGCACGGATCATCAAGCTGGGCATCCAGTATTTTTTCCAGATTCAAAGTTATACTTGGTTATCTCAAAACAATATTCATGCTGAGATTCGGATTATACCGCTGAATTCAATCTATTTTCTTGACAGTGAAAAGTCCATTAGAGAATACTATTTCTCCTTCAGCTTGGCACCCATCGCCTTTTTTCATTACTACGTAATCCGCTCTGTATCCAGATGAAAGTAATGAATCCCCCTGCATGGAGACGTATTCCTCTAGTTTAGCATCCCTGAGACTTTTCGGCATCTTTCTTCCTTTAAGTTCCATCCCAGCTTCATATTCGCAATACTTAGTCTTACCGTATTCGGGATCGCACTCATATTTCATATGGAAAAGATAGAACCAGGAATGCTGGTTTTCCCCTTTCAGCAAAGATTCTAATTTACTCTCTTCTGATTTGCAGTATTTGTATGCAAGAAGTATCCGATCTTCTATCTCTGCAGTGGAAGCTTGGGTTAGATATGCATTTGGTAAGAATAGATACTTTCCGGTCAAAGCGCTTATATCGATGTTCGTATTGGTATCTATGCTTAGAATCACAGTATCCTTAGGCAAGCCATCTATGTATTTTATAAGCTCATTCTTCTCTTGATAGCTATTGGCTGTTTCTCCACCTGGCAATTGCAGTCCGCTGTTGATAGCTCTTCCTGCAAGGATCAATATCATGATTATTGACAATATGGCAAATATCCTGCCATCAATGTTTTTCTCTGCCCAAGAAGCGATAAGCGAAACAAACACTATCATCAAGAACGGAGTGCCAATCGCATAGAAGTGTTCGACTTGTATGAATTTCCCTGTTCCAAAATGTATTCCGGCAGCAACAGAGATCGCAAGCAGAGGTATCACTGCATGTTCCCATCCTCTTGGCCTTAACCAGGCAAGCATTGCGATTATGGCAAGATATTTTATCAGCATCATGTCGCTTTTTATGAATCTTCCATATGCAGCACCTAATCTTTCTTCTATATCTCCATATCCTGGAGACCCCATCATATTTACCATTGATAGGACGTATGGAAGTGAGATTAACAAAGCAACTGCGCCAGCCATTCCAGTATATATTACAAGGTCCTTGTTTTTGGCCCAGATCGCCCTTAAGAAATATATGAATAGGATTATGCCTGATATTACGAATGCATAGATGTACGTATACGCGAGAAGTCCGCAGATAACTCCTCCTGCCAAAAGATAATTTCTATTTTTTAAGTCCCATCCCTTAGCTACAAGAAATATCAAAGCAAAAAGCATTGGATAACTGAACATCTGAAAGTACATTCTTGCAGATATGAATACAGAATAAGGGATCAAGTTCGATTGATTCAGTGTTCCGAGAACAGAAGACGGATTCAAAGGAAATGCATTTATCATATCCATTGCTGCAGAAGCTGACCACGGCGGGAAATAATACAGCCAGCTTGAAGTAAGCACCAATATCATCGCTAGTATCCTGGCTTTCTTCCCTTCAAGGAATATCTCAAGCAATTTCATGCAGGCTATCGCAGAGAAACATCCTGCAAGAAACAGAAATGAGAGATGGAGCAAAGTCATATTATTTGAAACAGCTATTATCGGGAAAGCCACGATTTTTTCTATGATTTCAGTAGGCCAAGAATCCTGCCTATGTTCGAAAAGAACTATGTCGGACTGGAATTTTCCTTGCGTCAACGCACTGATCCTGGCTGCATATGTAAAATCGTCGTTAACTACGCGGTCTGTAAGGAAATATTGATATCCTGGAGTTGTGATTAGCGCGACTATCTGGGGGAGTATGAATAATATCCCTACGATGATCGCGGCATTTGTCTGGGTCAGCCAATCAAAATCCTTCATGTCTATCACTTATATGAAATCTTTATTGATGTTTTTCTGAGAATTTTTGAACCATGAGATTGTTTTCTCTAACCCTTCCTTGAGCGAATATTTAGGTTCGAATCCAATCATCTTCCTTGCTTTGGATATGTCCGCATAAGAATATCTTATGTCTCCTTCCCTTACGGGTTCGTATATCGGTTCTATCTTCTTATCAAGAAGTTCGTTTATCGTATCCACCAGAGCGTTCAGAGTAATCTGTTTCCCAGTCCCTACGTTGAAAACCTCTCCGATCGCCTCTTTTCTCTCCATAACAAGCATGTTCGCGCTGACTACATCATCAACATATACGAAATCGCGCGTCTGCTCTCCATCTCCGTATATTGTCGGTCTTTCACCGTGTATCATTTTGTCCAGGAATTTGGTTATCACTCCTGAATATTCGCTCGAAGGGCTTTGCCTTGGGCCATATACATTGAAGTAGCGCAAAGCGCAGCTTTTCAGCTTGAATTTCTTGAATGATTCGATGGTCGCGATCTCAGCCATAGATTTTGAATTGCCGTATGGTGAGGTCGGAGCCCCGCTCATATCCTCTTTTTTCGGTAGTTTTGGGCTGTTTCCGTATACTGCTGCAGATGATGCAAATACGAATCGCTTAACTTTAAGTTTTTCAGCAGCATTAAGCAGTAATTTTGTTCCTTTTATGTTCACGTCCCAGGTTTTTGCCGGATATTTGAAAGATTCTGAGACTGATACGAATGCCGCTTCGTGGAATACGTAGTCAATGTCATCCATTGCCTTTTCAACATCCTCTTTTTTTGAAACGTCCCCGTTAATGAATTCTATCTTTCCTTCAAGATGTTCATGAAGCGTTGCTTCATGAATCTGACACGGAACTGTGGTTCCGTGCAGATGCTCTATGTTAAGCAAACTACCAGTAGACAGATCATCAAGTATGCGGATAGAATTTTTTCCTGCAACTAATTCATCTGCAATGTGCGAGCCTATGAAACCTGCTCCACCAGTTACAAGAACATTAACCATATTGACGTTCACCTATGCGTTCGACTATCTCCACTATTCTGTTCGGAATTTTCCCCTTCCTCATAGTTGCGTATATAAGTTCCCAGTCTTCTTTTTTAAGCGCTTTCATAAAGAATAGGATCGCGCCGTAAACAACACACGAAAGCACGAACAGCAGACCGAATATTGCAAGCTTGAATACTTTAATTGTTATCTCGCTTCCAGGGCTGGAACCATCCATACCTAAGGATATCTGCATGAGCTGTAGCACTTGGCTCTTCAAGACTATCAGCACTGCCAAAGCTATCATCCCTGCGACAATCGGCCTGAAAAACTCAAGAGAAAATCCGAATCCTGCCAGTTTTCTGCTATAGTATATCAGAAGCACTGTCACTGCGAGGAATGAGATGGATGCAGCAACTGCTGATCCTACGATTCCATATTCTGGTATAAGCAGGATGTTGAGCGCTACATTCACAATCAACGCGGCAAGCGCTGCAAGAACCTCGACATAGATCACTCTCATAGATGCGAGGATTGTTCCATGCACTGTGCTCATGGATCTTATGAACAATCCGATCGTAAGTATCGCCAGCACAAGCCACCCTCCGGAATAATCCGGACCATAGAACATATTCAATATTTCCTGAGGGAAGGCGATAAGCAATATCGTCAATGGCACAAGAAGGAATGTCGTCCATCTAACAGTGGAATAAGAAAGTTCCAGCCTCTCCTTTTTCTTCCCTCCACCATCCATCTCTGACATCACAGGAAGCAGGATGGACATTATCGCACTTGGGAATATCGTTATCAATGTGGCGAGCGCAAGGGCGATAGAATAGATTGCGATTTGGACAGCAGCTATTCCTTCAGGAAGCAGATATCCAATAAGCATCCTGTCTATGTTTGTAGCTATCGCCCAGAACATGCTGACCAGAGAAAGCATCAGCCCGAAAGGAACCACTTCTTTGAGAAGCTCTATTCTTTTTTCATTGGAAGGGCTGGTAGTGGCTATGTCAGATTGGACGAGTTCTTTGTCTACAATGTACTTAGATATGAAAGTGCATATGAGATAGGATAAAAGGAAACCCACGGAAAGAGCATAGATGTTCGCTCCAAGAAGAGCCAGCAATGCGAGCGTGAGTACCAACTTCAGGATGTTCTGCAGGTTCATCAGCGTATTGCTTTCCTTGAGCCTTTTCATGCTGATCAGGAAAGATGAGTTTAGAGTGAAGAATGTAAAGAAAACCAGGAATACTGCAATCGCTTGCAATGCAGGGATGAGATCCTGGTTCTTGAAGAAATCAGCGATGGTTCCAGAGCCCACTACAAGTGCGATTCCAAGCAGTATCGATAGCGTTCCACTGTATATATATGCAGTGTTCAATAGCGCATACACGTTGTCCTTCTCTTTCTTTCCGAGATAATATGGTGCATATCTGCCGAATGCCTGGTTGAGCCCGAGATCAGCGAATACTGATAAAGGATACATTATGCTCAATGCAAGATAGAATGTACCTACATCCTGCTGGGAGAACAGCCTTGCTATTGCTATAGTGTATATGAATGAGAAGAACTTTATCGCGATAGACCCGAAAAGGCTCCAGAAAGTGCCTTTGGCTACCTCCTTGTGAACAAAATGCTGCTCATTTTTGATTGAAGTCATTGCAATACCTTTCAACGTTTCAGTTTTATATTGTTTTCCAGTATAACATATATCTGGTAATTATGAAAATCTGCGTTATAGGTACAGGATATGTCGGACTCATCACTGGCTGCGGATTTGCGAAGCTTGGCCATGAAGTCACATGCGTGGATATAGATCAGAAGAAAGTGGACATGATAAAAAAAGGCATTCCACCTATCTTTGAAAACGGGCTAAAGGAGCTTTTGCATGAAGTAATAGGAAAGAAGCTTAATGTGACCACGGACCTGAAGGCCGCAGTAACCGGTTCTGAAATAGTTTTCATAACTGTCGGCACGCCTTCCCTCCAAGATGGCTCGATAGATTCGTCATACGTTCAATCTGCATTTTCCAGTACAATGGATGCGCTCACCGAGTACAAAGTCATAGTAGTGAAAAGCACAGTGGTCCCAGGAACAACGGATTCGCTTGCCCAACACGCAGCGGAGAAGTTCAGCAAGAAATCTAATATGCACTATGGGCTTTGCATGAACCCTGAATTCCTTAGAGAAGGTAAGGCAATAGATGACTTCTTCAACCCAGACCGGATCGTCCTTGGTGTCAGCGATGAAAAAACAGAGAAGAAGATGAAGGAATTATACTCATCTTTCAAATGTCCAGTCATAATTTCAGATACAAAGACTGCAGAGATGATAAAATATGCGAGCAATGCGTTCCTTGCAACAAAGATAAGCTTTGCGAATGAATTCGGGAATCTCTGCAAGGTGCTTGGAATAGATGTTTATGATGTCATGGATGCGATAGGCATGGACAAGCGGATAGGCCGCCAGTTCCTGAACGCAGGCATCGGATGGGGAGGTTCATGCTTTCCCAAGGATGTGAAAGCTATAACTGCATCTTTCAAAAAGAACAAAATCGAGCCGAAGATCCTCGATGCAGTCATAGAGACAAATAATCATCAACCGCAAAAGCTAGTTGATCTAGCTAAGAAGAAACTGAAACTCCGAGGAATGGATATCGCAGTGCTTGGCCTCGCATTCAAGCCAGACAGCGATGACATGCGTGAAGCCCCGAGTATAAAGATAATTGAGTCATTGCTCAAGGAAGGAGCGAAAATCGTTGCATATGATCCGGAAGCGATGGAAAATGCGAAAAAGATTTTCGGAGAAAAGATAGCGTATTCTACATCCGCAAAAGATGCTATTTCCAAATCCTCGGCAGTCTTCATACTCACTGAATGGAAAGAATTCTCTGATGAGAGATTGTATTCAGGAAAAGTGGTTTTTGACGGTCGAAAGGTTTTAAAAAAGAAAAGCGGAAAAGATTACGAAGGAATCTGTTGGTAATTCTGCAATAACTTTGAAAGTGATTTCTATGGTTAGCATACTAGGCGTACACCCCGGGCATAACACTTCCGTGTGTTTGATGGTAGATGGAAAGATTGTCGCAAGCGCCCAGCAAGAAAAATTCGACAAGATAAAGAATTCCGGGGCTTTCCCGAAAGATGCTATAGACTGGATTCTCGCATCGAATAATCTCACGCCATCTCAGATAGACGCAGTCGCAGTAAGCGGTTTGATAATAATTCCGCAGTCTGATCAGTCAGGGATTGCCTCTACTCTCGGGCTTTCTGCAATAAATACTGGTTCCTCTCCAATAACGAAGATTTGGAGAAATGTAGATTACAGATACAAAGAGATACGAAGGATCGCATATCCTTTGGTGATGAGAAAAAGGGAATCCGTAGGTAAATCCGGCAGGCAATGGATAATAAACAAATTAGTCAAGGATTTCGGATTTTCAGCCAACAAGATTCATTTTGTCGAGCATCACAAGTGTCACGCATATTCTGCTTATTATGGCATGAGAAATGCAGATGAAAAGTCATTGGTCTTCACAATAGATGGTGAAGGGGATTACTATTCAGCTACAGTCAATGTAGCAGAGGACGGAGAAGTGAAGCGGATCGCAAGCACTCCATGGTATAGTTCTTTAGGTTACATCTACAGCCAGACAACCGCATTCCTTGGCATGAAGCCATTGGAGCATGAATACAAAGTAATGGGCCTTGCCCCATATGCAAAAAACTATTTTATGAAGATATACAAAAAAGCATTCGAACCTGTTTTTGATGTTGATGAGAAAAAATTAGAGTTCACCAGCAAGTTCCCTATGAATCGTTTCATCATGCATCTCAACGAACATGCGATCGGAGAACGTTTCGACAATGTCTCAGCAGCAGTCCAGCATCTCACAGAGGTCACAGTCTCCAAATGGGTGAAGGCAGCAATAGCAAAGCTTGATGCTGACAACCTCTATCTTGGCGGAGGAGTATTCATGAATGTGAAGATGAACATGAAGCTTATGGAGATGGATGAAGTCAAAGGAATATCTCCGTTTCCGAGCTGTGGAGACGAATCCAATCCTATCGGCGCATGCTATTACGTCTATCTCCATCATTTCGGGAAAAAACCATCTGAAGTCCAGAGAGTCAAGGATCTTTATCTCGGCCCTTCTTATTCTAACGAATATGTCGAGGACATGGTAAAAAGCATGGACCTCAAGCGAAAATACAACGTTGAATACCATGACGATATTGGCGGAGAGATCGCCTCTTTGCTCGCAAAGGATGAAACAGTAGCACGCCTTGTAGGGAAATGCGAATGGGGTGCAAGAAGCCTGTGCAACAGATGCATCTATGGAAATCCGTCAAAGATGCAGACATTCTATAAGATCAATGACCAGATAAAGATGAGGGATTTCTGGATGCCTTTTGCGCCAACTATACTTAAAGAGCGCCAGCATGATTACATAGTCAATCCAAAGAATGTGGATGCGCCATACATGATCATGGCATTCCATTCAACGCCTCAAGCCCAGAAAGAGCTTGTCGCAGCGATTCATCAGGCAGACAAGACCTGCAGGCCTCAAGTCCTTGAAAAAGACTGGAATCCCGATTGTTACCGTATAGTGAAGGAATTCGAGAAGGAAACCGGGATCGGTGCAGTGCTGAATACCTCATTCAATCTTCACGGTGATCCGATAGTCTGCTCTCCAGAGGATGCAGTAAGGACGCTTGAGAATTCTGGATTGGATTATCTTGCAATCGAGAATTACATGATATCCAAGAAATGATTGTGATCTGAAAATGTCCAAGAAAATATTTCTTTACATGGCATATACGATGCACAATGCCTACAGAAGCATGGTTGCCAATCCCCCGGAAGGATTCGAGATAATCCCTAGTTCTTATATGGCTTATAATAATGAGGCTGGAACGCAGAGTTTGCCCAGCGGATTCGGAAAATTCATGCTTGCAGTGCGTCCTTCCATCTCCCAATTCTATAACGAAGCTCATATATTGTTCAATTCACCTAAGTGCAGGAAATTTTTCAGCAATGAATTCGACCTTGTCCACAGTGCGCAGAGCCTGCTGGACACAAACCTTCCTTATGTGCTTGATTTCGAGCACGCGGCTGTTCTTTGCGGTTACAATCAATATGGGCTTGAAAGCAAAGGTTTCGCAGATGCGCTTAAGAAGCATCTTCTGAAAAAGAACCTGAAGAAGCTTTTACCATGGAGCATAGCTGCCAAGGAAAGTCTTCTCAATTTCGTGAAAAGCGATGCGCTAGAAGAGAAGACAGAAGTGGTCTACAAGGCAGTGCTTCCTCCGAAAAATGCGGAAAAGAAAAAGCATGATGGAGTGAATTTCCTTTTCGTAGGATATTATTTCTATGAGAAAGGAGGAATGGATGCATTGCTCGCTTTTGACAGGGTAAGCGGAAGATACGAATGTAAATTCACGATCGTTTCTCCTGTTCCGGATGAAGTGAAGCAGCGCTTCTCCAAAAACAAGAAAATCGTTTTCCTTGGGCCGCAGCCCTATGAAAAGGTATGCGAGCTCTATCGCGAGACTGACGTATTCCTTTTCCCCACTCATTTCGATACTTATGGTTTCGTGATCCCTGAAGCGTTTTCATACGGGATACCTGTCATTTCAGTTGATCATTTCTCGATTCCGGAGCTTGTGGAGGATGGAAAGACAGGCTTGCTTGCGAAGAACTATTATTCCACTTTCAGGGATGACCGGGGTTATGCACACCCAAAGATGCATATCCACGAACAGCACAGGGCAGATGGAGCGAAGAATCCCCCCGAATGGTTCATTTCAGAACTTTCAGAAAAAATAGTGATGCTGATAGAAGATGCGTCTCTGAGGCAGCGTCTTTCTGCGAATGCAAAAAAAGAGGCATTGGAAGGAAAGTTTAGCATGAGTTCCTGGAAGCAGAAGATGAGCCGAATTTATAGTGAAGCGATTGAATAAAAACAAACAAACCCATGGCGCTGGAGCGCCGAATCTACTTCTTGCGTTCGAGAGGCTGAGCGACGTAGCAATTAATAAACTAATCCAACATATCTCATTCCGGTATTTATGCGCATTTTGGTCACCGGAGGAGCCGGATTTATAGGATCCCATTTATGCGAATTGCTTTGCAAGGACCACGAAGTGGTCTGCATGGACAGTTTGATTACTGGCTCCAAGTCCAACGTATCAGGCATGAATGTGGAATTCATAAAACACGACGTCTGCAAGCCTTTTGATGTGAAATGCGATCTCATTTTCAATATGGCATCCCCTGCATCGCCTATAGATTATCAGAATTATTACATGGAAACGCTTGAGGCAAACTCATTCGGCACAAGGAATGTCTTGGAAAACGCCCGTAAGCACGGTGCACGCGTTGTCCAGGCATCAACATCAGAAACATATGGGGATCCGCTGGAGCACCCTCAGAAGGAAACTTATTGGGGCAATGTGAACACGCTTGGTCCAAGGTCATGCTATGATGAATCAAAGCGGTTTGCTGAAACGCTATGCTATAACTATAACCAGAAATATAGTTCTGAAATCGTGCTCGTCCGCATATTCAATACATATGGCGAACGTATGAGGATTGATGACGGAAGGGTGATACCGAATTTCGTCACGCAGGCCATTTCAGGGAAAGACATCACAATCTACGGTGATGGGAAACAAACCAGAAGCTTTTGTTATGTGAGCGATCTATGCGATGCATTGACCGGACTCGCATTCTCAAAGATAAAATTCGATGTTTTCAATGCAGGGAATCCGGATGAGATTACTATGAATGAAGTAGCAAAGACAGTGATCGAGCTCACTGGAAGCAAGTCAAAGCTTACACATGTTCCGCTCCCTAAAGATGATCCTAAGAAGAGAAAACCAGACATATCCAAGATAAAATCCGCGATAGGCTGGTCACCCAAAGTTAAATTCAGGGATGGGCTTAAGCGGACGATAGATTGGTTTGGGGCGAACAAATGATAGGGATAATACTCGCAGCAGGAAAAGGCACGCGCCTTAGGCCATTGACATATGCAATACCAAAGCCGTTACTGCCAGTAGGCGGTCGTCCCGTGATAGATTATGCGATAGAAAACCTTTGCGCATGCAAAGAAATAACAAAGATCTACATCGCAGTTTCCCATGGAAAGGAAACGATAGAGAACTACATAAAGAACATGAACTTCGGGGTTGAAATAGAAACAGTTACGACTCTTGGCTGGGAAACCGGCGGGGACTTAAAGACAGTGATTAATGAACGGAAGATAGGTGTTCCTGTAATCGTAGCATATGGAGACATCGTTTCCCGAATAAATATTCCGGATATGCTCTCATTCCATAAAAAGCAGAACAAGCTTGCTACTGTAGCATTATTCGAAGTTCCTGATGAAGATGTTAATCGGTTCGGAATCGCAGAGATGAACGGAAATTCTGTAAAGCGATTCATAGAAAAGCCTCCTTTAGAGCAGGCACCATCTAATCTTGCCAATGCAGGATATTACATACTCGAGAAAGGCGCATACATCCAGCTTCCATTCGACAAGAAGAAAGTAGAAGAGACATTGTTCCCTAAGCTTGCAGAAAATGGCGATCTCGCAGGATATATCTGCAAACCTGATTACTGGCTGGATATCGGGACGATAGAATCGTACAGGAAGGCGAATCGTCTAGTGGAAGGAATCCTTCCTCCGAAAACCCATGGTGATTCTCAATGAAAAACATTCTTGTAACTGGTGGAGCAGGTTTCATAGGCTCGCACATAACCGAAGCGCTTCTGGCAGACGGAAAATTCGTTCGTGTGATCGATAATTTCGATCCGTATTATGCTTCAGAAATCAAGAAGTCTAATCTATCTGCCTCAACAAAGAACAAAGATTTCGAACTGATCACCGGGGATATCCGTGATCAGAAAACAATGAAGAAAGCAGTCGAGGGAATTGATGCGATAATACACGAAGCGGCTCAGCCAGGGGTTTCAATCTCAGTTAAGGATCCGATCAAGACCGTTGATGTGAATGTGAACGGAACAACAAGCGTTCTGACTGCAGCAAGGGATGCAGGCATAAAAACCGTAGTGTTCGCATCATCCTCATCAGTATATGGAAAAATAGAATATCTTCCATTCGATGAGAAACACCCTACAGTCCCGATATCTCCTTATGGCGCGAGCAAGATCGCATGCGAGCATCTTTGCAGAGTATTCTCAGAGCTTTATGGCATCCGAATACCTATGCTGAGATATTTCACTGTTTACGGGCCAAGGATAAGGCCTGATCTCGCAATCAACATATTCACAAGGAAAGCGATGGCAAACGAACCTATAGAGGTTTTCGGAGACGGAAGCAAGAGCCGTTCGTTCACCTATGTAAGCGACGTAGTCGAAGCCACTTTGCTTGCGATGGAAAAAGGCAAGACCTGTCCGTACAATATAGGCGGGGAATATCGCGTCACAGTGAATGAACTTATAGAGAAGATAACCCGGTTTACTGGCTCCAAGTCAAAAATACTTTACAAGGAAGACGTGAAAGGGGACGTAGAGCATACGATGGCAAAGAACGATAATGCAAGGCAGGAACTTGGATGGAAACCAAAAGTGGACATAGACAAAGGCCTTGAGCTTTACTGCAGATGGGCAGCAGGCAAGAAATAATATTCCAGGTGGATTCATTTGAGGGTTTTGAACACTCTTTTTCAGCATAATGTCTATTCAGGCATCCACGAAGTTTTCAAAGCAGCATGTAATGTACGAAATGCGAAAGCGTTTCGTATCAGACAAGCTCGCAACAGCGAGATTGCAGAAAAAGCAGGAGTGGAATATATCGTTTGCGATGATTGTGATCATAAAGGAATAAACATAGGAAATTCCCACGTGATAGTGGATTTTAATTACCTTTTTGAAGGAAAAAGGCTCTCACTGCAAAAAGACGACGCAGTAATAACGCGCTCTATCTTCAATACTCTTCAGCCATTTTATTTTATCCGTTCAGGCAGAAAATTCTTTATTTCCGAAGAATCCTGGGGAGAGAAAAGTTTCAAAAGGCAATTCTATTCCACCATTGGAAAAGCGCTTTTCAGGAAAACCCCATTCATCACTCAAACACTCAAATCAAAGAATTTCCTAGAGTCTCTTGGTTTCAAATGCATTCATCTTCCTCCATTCATAAAATCAGATTTTAATCTTAAATCTGGAAAACACATCCTTTATGTAGCAAGAATGGAGAGCATAAAGAATCCCGACTTGGTTATCGAGCTTGCTAAAAGGATGCCAGACCAGAAATTCGTTTTTGTTGCGGCACTGGGCAAAAAAGAGATAATGGAACGCATAAGGGGAGAAGCGGGCAAACTTAAAAACGTCCAATTCTTTGAGAGAGTTCCTTATGCCCAGCTGCTCCAGCTTTATCGTGATGCAAAACTGCTTTTGCTTCCAACAAGCGCAGACCCAATAGGATACTGCGTTGTTGAAGCCCTTTCATTCGCAACTCCTGTTATAACCACGAAATATGCAGGGACTGCGGATTACTTGGATTCAGATTGGGTGATGGACGATTTCGATCCTGAAAATTGGGAAATGAAAATACGTGAAATACTGGAAAATGAACCAGAATCAAGGAAACTTGCGAAAGACTTGTTCATTAAAAATAATCTTGAACTTGGCGGAGCATACTTCAATAAAATGGCTGATGAAATAGCAGATTATCTGAAATCAAATTCTCAAAAATCAAGATAGATCTTATCCAGTTTCTTTACCATAAGTCCTATGCTGAATTTTTCCTTTATAGTATTCCTTGCACTCATGGCTAGTCCGTGCATCTTCCCAGGATCACTGAGCAATGTATTCACAGCCTCAGCAAAAGCCTCACTATCTCCCGGAGGAACAAGGATCCCGTTCTTCCCGTTTTCTATCAGTTCTCTGTTTCCGTCGATATCTGTAGCGACCACCGGCAGTCCTGCAGCCATCGCTTCCATCAGGGCTCCAGGCATCCCTTCACGCAAAGAAGGAAACACAAATAGATCCATTGCTGCAAGCAGTTCCGGCACATCTTTTCTTTCTCCCATGAAAAATACAGAGTTATCCAATCCAAGTTCGTTCTTCAGTTTGAGCAATCTTTCTTTCATGTTTCCGTCTCCTACAAGAACGAGCTTCGCATTCGGGGTTTCCTGAGCTATCTTTTGCATCGCCTTCAGCAGATATTCATGTCCCTTGAATCGATAGAGCCTCGCAACACATCCCAATATGATTTCCTGAGGTGCGAACCCGAGTTTTTTCTTCGCATCCATTTTTTTGAGTGTCTTCTCCAGCGAGTATACATCCTTTCCGTTAGCAACGAACGTTACTTTATTTTCAGGAACTCCATAAGAGCGTAATTCTTCAACTCCAGCCATGGAATTGGAGATGTTCAGTCCGGTCATACTCAACGTCAACCTGTCAAGCCAGACCTTCAAGAACATTTTGTATCGGTCGGTATCCCGCTTTCCGCATATCAGTTTCCGTTTTGTGAGTTTGCAAACTATCCTTGCAATTACGTTCTCCTGCAACAAATAGGAATGCACGACATCAGGATGAAGGCGGTTCAGAATATCAGAGAACTTGAATAATGCGAGAGGCAGCAGCAGTTTGCTTGAGAGATTTAGCGAAACTACGCGGACTCCTGCAGTCTCGAACTTCTCTTTCATCGCCCCGCGATCGTAGACAGTGCATACTATGTGCTCAAGATCCTCATTTTTCGTGTTCTTGAGATATGCCAGCAACATATTCTCTGTTCCGCCAGTCTCAAGGCTTCCTATAAAATGCAGGATCCTTTTCATTTTTCTCCCTCTATGAATTTCCTATACCACATCTCAAGCAATATCAATGCCCAGATCTGATATGCTTTTTTCGGTTTTTCGAAATTTTCAAGCATCTCTTTGCAGACGGAGTAATCCAATCCTTCTTCTTTTATGTGTGCATCATGGACGTATTGTTCCGTTACTTCCCTGAAATTCTTATCTCTCAGCCAGAATACTGGTTTTGCGCCGAACCCTTTTTTCATGCGCTTCTTCGTAGTATTCGGAAGCAGTTCTGCCACTGCTTTCCTGAGTATGTGCTTTCCTTCAAAACCGCGAAGTTTCATCCCAAGAGGCACGCCTTTCGAGAATGCGACAGTATCGTTGTCAAGGAACGGTACTCTTCCTTCTATGGAAGCAGCCATCGTCGCCTTGTCAGCTTTGTTGAGCAACTGATTCGGGAGAAACTCGTTGAATTCGAAATCCATCACATTCTGGAGCGCAGATCCGTCTCGTGATTTGTATTCATTCAGCACATCATTCGCATAGCTTCCTTCGAATTTCCCTACTCTCCTTCGCGTCTTATCATCGAACATAGTTATGAATCTTTCATATATGTTCCACCGTATAGCATTAGGAATCGGAAATGCAGGAGAAAACGGTTTATACCTTTCATATCCTGCGAACAATTCATCAGAACCTTCTCCGGTGAGCACGACCTTCACATATTTTCGCGCAAGAGTAGAAACCATATATACCGGAAGCGAGGCACTATCCCAGTTCAGATCATCATAATGCCAGACAAGCTTCTCAATCGTTTTCGGGACATCTTCCGGACTGACTATTATTTCGTGATGGTTAGTTCCGAACTGCTCTGAAACGGTCTTTGCATATTTCAATTCATCGCTTTCCTGGCCAAAACCAACTGTGAACGTCTCTACTGGATTATCTCTGACTTTCGACATCAGCCCGACAATAGTGCTCGAATCTATCCCGCCAGAAAGGAACGCGCCCAATGGCACATCGCTTATCATCTGGTTCTTCACAACGTTCTCAAGAGTTGCCAGCAGAGATTCAGAGGAATAATCTTTAGTCTTTGCCTGCCATTCCGCTTCAAGATGATCTATCCTTGTCTCTTTTCCATCATAAGATAGAACGTGGCCGGGCAATAATTTTTTTATTCCCGAGAATAGCGTTTCTTCACCTAGAACAGTTCCATATGTAAGATAGGACGAAAGCGCGTTCTTATCTAGTTTCCGTTCAACGTCGCATTCCAATATGCATTTTATCTCTGATCCGAATACGAGTTTTTCATCAGCAAACGCATAATAAAGAGGTTTTATCCCTGCCCTGTCCCGAGCGAGCAATATTTTTTTCCTTTTCCTATCATAGATCGCGAAAGCGAACATGCCGTTCAGTCTTTCTATTCCTTTGATGCCCCATGATTCATATGCCTGGAGCACGACTTCAGTATCGCTTTTTGTTCGGAATCTGCAGCCCTTTTTCTTTAATTCATCACGTAATTCTTTGTAGTTGTAGATCTCTCCGTTGAATACTATGAGTTTGTCTTCTTTTTCATTGAATATCGGCTGGTCTCCTGTAGATAGATCTATGATACTGAGCCTTCGCATGCCTAGGGATACGTTCTCATCCACATAGAACCCATCGCTATCCGGGCCTCTATGAGCAATGACACTGGTCATCCTATTTATGAGTTTTTTATCTCCTGTTCCAAAGATGCCAGTTATCCCGCACATGTTAGTTACCTATCTATCCGATTCTTTTGAACACAAATTCGTTGCATCCTACATTCTTCGCCCGCAGAACCCTGAAGAAATCGTTTGTCTGCTCTTTTTCATGAGGCAAGATCGTAGGCGTCTTAATCAATTTGAACCCAGCCCGTTCCATTAGGAAAGTCATCTCATCAGCTCCAGCGAACTCATACGGATATCCTCTCATCCAGTCTATTGCGTCATGGAATACATCCATGCCTCTATCCTTTCGTATGTCCAGCGTTTTTCGTTTTACCATGTATCCGAGCGTTGCTGCAGTGGCATAAGGCAATTCAATAAGCGGTTTGGCTGCGTTAGGCAGTTTGCTGTATCTATCTTTTATTTTATGCCATTCCTCGGATGTAGCTGCTCTATTGTATATCGCAAGTATGAACTGTCCTCCTGGCTTGACCATGGCGGCAGCATTGTTTATCGCTTTCCTCATATTTCCGGTATGGTGCAAAGATCCCCAGGCATAAACGATGTCTCCGCTGTCCTTGAGTTTCTTTGCCAGCAGATCGTCCAATATGCTCCCATGGATTATTTCCCATTTTTTTTCAAATCTAGCTCCAAATCTGGCTTTTGTCAGTTTCGTGGCTTCTATGCTTTTCTCGTCTATATCTATAGATGTGACTTTTCCTACCCCTAGCGAAAGAGCGCCAAGAGAGAACATCCCAGATCCGCACCCTATATCTATGAAGTGTTTTCCTTTCCATTCCTTCTCAGGCAGATAGCGCAGAAGGCTATCTCTTGTCTCTGCGACTGCCTTCTCATCTATGCCTTTAACGTAATCCAGCCAGTTTTCACCGAACCATTTCTCTACCATGTGAATTTTACCTCGTTTATCGTAATTAAACCGACGCTAACCCTTATAAATTCGCAATATCATAATTTTAAATGATACAGTCGGCAAACATGCCATCCAACGATTACCATGAAAACCTCATCTTCGTTAGATTTGGAATTAAGGAAGGATGTGACTGGTTTTTACGATCTCTTTTCCAAGGTTCCGTTTTGCGCGTATTCTGCAGTCCCGTCTCTTGCGGGTTTAGCCGGAGGCAACCCCCTGCTCGATCCTATAGTAGGGAAGTTTTTCGTTGCATTGGCCTGCAAGCGCCTTTCGAAAGCGATCTCCGGCCGGGGAAAGCCTAAATCAATCCAGATGGCTGGCCTTGGCCTTGGAATGACATTCATAATCTCTTTCGAATCCGCAAAACTCGCAGTAAGAGTTAAGAACGAGTTGCGCGAGCGTCAAGTCCATCATTTCTGGGAGGAACAGCCGGCTTTTCTTGTTGAAAATGCAGCTACAAGATTCAAACGCGAAGCCGACACTCTTACAATACTCTCGAAAAAACGTCTCTCTCCAAAACCATTGGACTGGGATGATGAACATATCTGCGTGGAATTTGTGGAAGGGCAATCAATCTTCCACCTGGCAAAATCCGGATCGCTTTCAAAAAAGCATCTCGAGCTTGCATTTTCTGCTATGGATAGGATGCATTCATCAGGGATAATATATGCAGATTCAAATCCCGCGAACATTCTCGTTACTAAAAAAAATGAAATCCAACTGCTTGATTTCGAGAAGGCGTACAATCCAAATTATATAAAAAGCAAAGACATGCCTAGAGTAGATTTAGCTATGTTCATCGAACGGTTCAACCAATATGCACAATCAGAATTCAAAGAGCACATCAAGCTGTTTTCATCCGCATTGCGATCCGAAACCGAATGTTCGTTCAGCGATCTGATAGAAACAATGAGAAAATACCCTGTGATCTTCAGAAGGGGAACAGATAATCTGCTGGAGGAGATAGCATGAGCACATCTATAACTGAAGCAGTGGCGTTTCTGCGCTCCAGATTCGGCTGTTTTTCGATCCACAACTTGGACCTAGATCCTTCAAAAGGGGATATAGATATCTTCTGCCCGCAGGAATCGCTCCAAAAGGCCGCAAAAGAACTGGAGTCCTTCGGATTCGTTATCTGGAACGATGAGTTGAATCGCATCCAGGCCGAGCGTTTTTTAGGCGGACAGCTGTTCAACTTGCATCTTTATCATCGCGAGGGGTTGTCATTCTATCTGGGAGTCGATGTTACAGAAAGTTTTCTCTCAACAATGAAATCTGCAGAAGATTTTTCATCGCTTCCATATCTTACATTTCGTACATTGTTCTTCTTCAAGAAGAAATACCTTCACGTTCTTGAAAAAAGAAAAGACGAGCTCGAGAAGGAATCTTTCTATGTTAGGTTCCTGGATAAAAATCCATTCACCAGAAAGATTGCATTCAGCGATTTCAGCGGAGTTGTGAGAAAAAATCTGCTGGTAATGCTGTCAGCACTTGGCATTCAGCGTACGTTGCACGTCTATTCTCAGATTATTTCGCTCAGACTGCGCCACATAGGGAAAGGCCGTACGATCGCGGTTCTTGGTGTAGATGGAGTTGGAAAAACCACGCTTGTGAACAAAATCTGCGAAGTAACTGGGGCAAAAAAGATATATATGGGAAATAACCAGCTTTTCCTTCAGCCATTGCATGACCTGCTCAGCAAGCTTGGAAAAATATCCCTGCCGTTTACATTCGTCCTCTGTTGGATAGAACAGCTTGCACGTTGCATCAAAGCAGCAGCGCTTTCATTCCTTGGGAACACCGTAATTCTTGACCGTTATCCGAAATACGAAATATTTGCTTATGAATCCAACCTTGCAAGGTTCTTTGGAGGCGTTTTCTATGGAGTCCTGTTTCCAGATACCTCAGAAGCGGTCGTTGTCTGGTGCAACGAGCGAACAATCTTAGAAAGGAAGGATGAAGGAATATCTGCAGATAAGCTCGCAGAATCGCAATCAAAACTGATAGACGTTTCCAGAAAGCGCAAAAAACCAACGGTTTTTATTGAGAACGTCGGATTAGATGATAGCCTGAACAAGATGCTATCTGTAGTTAGGTGATTGATATCATGAAGATTATAGCATATAATTTCGCAGCATTTCCGTTATTCTTCGTTGAGGTAGTAAAATTCAGCCAAGAAATAGATTGGTTTGCAATAATTCCTAGCTATCATCACAGGGAAATACTTGAGAATGCACTTGGAAAGGATAAAGTTCTCTATCTGCAGGAGCATCTGAATAAAGAGATGCACAAGCTGGTGGTCATGGATGAACTCAGCAAATATCCAGGTTCAATCTACAGCGATATCGGAGCAGACAAAGCAGTTCTGAAACACAAGCCAAAGGAATATCAGCTTAAGAATGCGTTCCATACTTACAGAATATACAAAGAGTTCATAAAAAAGACTGATCCAGACCTTGTTTTCTTTCCGATAATCGAGACTCACGATGCGATGATATTGTATAAAGTTTGCCAAGAGCTCGGGGTCAAGACTGCACTGTATGTGCATGCTCGGAATTTGGGAGGATCATTCCTTTCCCCAGATTGCTTCGAGAGTCTTCCACAATACATATTGGATGCAAAATTAGATCCTCAAGCGGAATTAAGAGCAGAGAAATTCATTTCTGATTTCAGAAAAAATTTCAAACCCCCTTCCAGATCCGCTGTTCTTCCGGAAGAAAAGGATCTGATTTCCTGGAGCAAACCCCCTTTCATATCCCGATCTTCAGGTTATCTGCGCTGTACTATTCTAAACGAAGAACCGCATCACATCTCCGAATCGACTTTCTCACAGAAAGTAAAAGTAAATCTCTTGCCAATAACCAAAAAAGTCAGGAAAGCAAAAGGAGAGATCTCTCGCAAATTCTGCGATATCCGTTCATTGGAAGAGCTCCCTGATAAATGCATATATTACCCCCTTCATCTTACTCCGGAATCTTCGATAAATACGCCTGCCCCATTTTTCGTTGATCAGCTTAGGGCAATAGACCTTATTCTTTATGGGATGCCTAGCGATCACCTGCTGGTGGTTAAGGAACATCCAGCAGTACTCGGCATGCGTTCATTTTCATTCTATGAGGAACTGAAAAAACGCCCAGGGGTGGTTTTTGCAGATGCATTTATCCCAAGCATTGAAATTGTGAAACGCGCTTCGCTTACCATTTCTGTCACAGGTACTGCTTGCCTGGAAGCCTTTATTTTAGGACTTCCATCAATGCATCTTGGAAAAGCATTTTTCAGCGATTACATTTCCAGCGGTTCACATATCGATCTGGGCAATGATATTCGTTCTGCAATCGCCAGAAGGCCGGCACAGAAAGAAGCGAAAGATCTCATATCTAGGGTTTTTATGGCAGCAAGCGATTTCACTCTTGCGGATCCAACCGATCCATATCTCGATATGCGGTTGGTTATGAACAGAAAGAACATGAGGGTATTTCTCAACACTTTGATATCCTATGTAAAAGAGACAGAAAAACACATGTTAGTTGTTAAGAGGAGATAAAATGAACATTATATTTCGCAAAGATGATGAAAAACGTTTCTCGGAACTATGGAGTGATTTCATTTCTGACAAGCCGTTCAGCGGTCTCTATTCCCTCCTGTTCTTGAAGTACATGACAGTATACTCCAAGGATTTCACCAAGGACCTGAGTTTCGTAGCAGAAGAGGGGGGCAAGTGCGTAGCAATCGTTCCTTTATTCCTTGAGAATCCTGGCGGGTCACCGCAATTCACTTACGGAAATTCTTTTATCCGCGCTCCGATTTGTACCAACAACAAAGTGGAAAAAACAATTTTTTCAAAAATAGATGAATTGGCGAAAGAATATTGCGCAGTGAAAACCATGCAGATGGTGGATCCTTCATACTGGCTATTCACAGAAGAAAAATCAAATCTTCTGCAAAAATATGGTTATCTAGATGCGTCTTTATCGACAAACGTTGTAGATCTCTCTGTTCCAGAAGAAAGACTTTTTTCCGGACTTAGATGCTATCAAAATAATTGCTACAAAAGCGAGATCAAGACATTGACTGGAAATGATTTTTCAGTAGAAATCTCAGATAATACTTGTCCAGACAAATCGCTCCATGAAGAATACAGGGTCATGCATGCCAAGGCAGCAGGTAGAGTCACACGTTCTAAAGAAACCTTCGATCTCCAATTCCAGATGCTCAAGGAAGGCGTCTCGACACTTTTCTGTTTGAAACATTCTGGGAAGCCGGTTTCTTTTACATATTTCACTCATAGCAATCTCCATGCATATTACGGCTCCGGTGCAGAAGATCCGGATTGCGGAATAAAATCCGGACTTTATACTACATTGATTTGGGAAGCCATGAAATACTACAAAAAAAGAGGAGTGAAATATCTCGAGACAGGGTGGCAGCAGTTCGGCCCGCAGCTTTTTGATAATCCTTCCAAAAAAGATGTCGCACTCTCATTCTTCAAGCGTGGATTCGGGGGGTTCAATATTCCACTGATGCGAGGAGTCAAATACTACGATTCTTCTGCTCTCGAACAGGATATATCAGAAGCTGTTAAAAATCTAAAATCGGGGCTGCCATCAGAATGAAACTCCTTTGCATTTCATACGCCCTTCCCCCAATACATGCTCCCCAGTCCATGCAAATAGGTAGGCTCATTTATTATCTTCCGAAAGATTATGAACTTTACGTGGCCTGCGGGGACTCACCGTCAGATCAGAAAGACGAGTTCTATTCTGATCTCAGATCAAAGTTCAAAGATTGCATTTCTTTGGAGTATTCGATAAATAAATATCTAGAAGCTATAAAGAGCCGGCTTCCGGTTTTGTATAAGATTCCCGACCCTCTTAAATCCTGGAACGGATCCATCGAGAAGAAGATACTGAAAAAATGGGGAAGCGAAAAATTCGATGCGATAATCACATTTGCATATCCTTTCAGTTCTCATTTGGTTGGAGCGAAGCTGAAAAAGCATTTTAATACCAAGTGGATCGCGCATTTCAGCGATCCCTGGGCAGACAACCCCTATAGCAGATACGACCCGATATCTCGCTCTCTAAATAGGAAGATGGAACGCAACGTGATAGAGAACGCGGATATCTGCATCTTCGTATCACAGGAAACTAAGCAGTTCTATTCTATCCAGTATCCGGAATACAAATCCAAATTTTTCGTGCTAGAGCATTCTTATGATCCTTCATTCTATGTTTCGAAATACAAGAAGAACAAAAAATTCACTCTTCGTTATATGGGTAATTTTTATGGGGCGAGAAGTCCCGAACCTGTTTTCAAAGCCATTTCCATTCTGCTTAGCGGAGGAAAATTGAACCAAGACAACTTCGTTTTCGAGATTTTCGGAGGAGGAATGAAAGTTCCATTCCTGATAAAGAAATACGGACTTGAAAATATCGTTTTCCAGAAAACGACTGTTCCATATGCAGAAAGCCTGAATATAATGCGCACATCTGATGCCCTTATTGTCATAGATGGAGTTATCAAGATGGACAGCATATTCTTACCTTCAAAACTGATAGATTATCTTGGTTCTGGGAGGCCAGTACTCGGCATTACTCCTAAAGGAGGCGCATCAGATCGAGTAATATCTAAGGCAGGCGGTCTTATCGCTGATCCAGAAGATGTTCCAGGGATATCTGAAGTTCTTCAGCGCACGATGGATCTAAATTCAAAAGGAAAATTGGATTCTTTGTGCCCTTCAGGTGAAGTTTTAAGCGAATATTCCATAAAATCCAAGATCAATGAATTGATTAAAATCATAATGATGTTGAAGTGAGCACATGTCTTTTCCAGATGTTTCAGGTCTCTATACGGTTTTGTCAAATCCGGGAAAAGTTTTAGATGATTCTTTCCACCTGAAGCTTGCAGCCGATTGGCTTTTGGAATCCCAGCGGGTTTCAGGAGGGACAGGCTATTCTCATTCTTATAGTTTGTTAAGCGGTTGGAAACCGCCTTATCCAGAGACGAGTGGATACATAATCTCCTCTATGTTTTCTGCTTTCGATATGCTTGAAGATCCAAAATACAAGAATTCCGCTATATCCGCAGGGGAATGGATCCTTTCGATACAAAACTCGGACGGTTCATTTTCTGATCTTCACGGACGACCTCAGGTCTTTGACACGGGTCAGATAATCTATGGCCTTTTAGAGCTGTATTCACGCGAAAAAAAAGCAGAGTATCTTGATTCTGCAGCAAAAGCAGGCAAATGGCTCTGTTCAGTACAGGAGAATGATGGATCTTGGATAAGATTCTCTTACAATCAGATACCTCATACCTATTATTCAAGGGTCGGAAGCATACTGTTGGCACTTTCGAAAGAAACAGAGGATAAATATTTTTGGAAATCAGGAATGAAGAATCTGGATTGGGTCGTTTCACAGCAGGATGAATCAGGGTATTTCAGCAATATGGCTTTTGATTCCAAATCCGATCCATATCTGCATACGATAGTATATGTTCTTGAAGGGCTGTTCCACGGATTTCAGTTGAGCGGAAATAAAAAACTCATGAAATCAGTTTTTGTCTCCTCAGAGAAGCTCAATTCGCTCTATTCAAGTGAAAAAACTTTGTTTTCGCAATATTCTAAGGGCTGGGTCCCTGCCAATAGAGAGCAGTGCGTGACAGGTCTTGCCCAATGGGCAGGTCTTACCTCAGAATTATCTCAAGTCTCTGGAGAATCGCAGTATCTCAAAAACGCCAGATCGACATTGGACTATTTGAAAGCCGTTCAAATAACTTCTGGAAGTGCTAATATTCTTGGTGCGCTTCCGAGCTCTATCCCAGTGTGGGGCAGATATGGAAGATTCTCGTTTTTCAACTGGAACGCTAAATTTTTCATAGATGCTATTGTAAAATACAGTAAGGCATCAGAAGTGGAAAAATAATAAACCCTGCGTGGTGAATAAAACTATGTCAAAACCAAAAGTGGTCACAGTTTTCGGCACAAGGCCAGAGATAATCAAGATGGCAGTGCTTATCCCCTTGCTGGACGATGAATTCGATCATACTGTAATCTTCACCTCTCAGCACTACTCCTACAACATGGCAAAGCTCTTCTTCGAACAGCTAGGATTAAGAGATCCAGATATTATTTTAGAGATCAACAGCTCGGACAAACAATCGATGGAAGCATCACTTAGTTCTTCATTAGATAAACTAAAACCCGCGCTGGTAACTGTGTACGGAGATACTAATTCAGCAATCGCGGCTGCAAGGGCTGCAAAATCCTGCGGAGCAAAACTTGCCCACCTGGAGGCGGGTTTGCGCAGTTATGATGAGCGCATGCCTGAAGAGCACAATAGGATAGAAACTGACAAGCTTTCTGATTTTCTTTTCGCACCTACAGGATTGGCAAAGAAACAGCTGGAAAAAGAAGGAATGAAGAAAAATATCTATGTTGTCGGAAACACAATCGTAGATTCGGTAAAAACATTCTCAAAAAAAGCGAAAGATCCTGCTTTCGGAGACTATATCCTTCTCACTGCGCACAGGCAGGAGAACGTTGATGACCCGAAGTGGCTTTCCCAGCTGCTCGATTCCATCGCAAAACTCAGTTACAAGATTGTTTTTCCGATGCATCCAAGGACAAAGAAGATGTTGGAAGAATTCGGCTATTCACTGCCTGCCAACGTCAAAGTGCTGGAGCCAGTCGGTTATTTCGAATTTCTCGGGCTGATGAAGAATTCAAGCCTTGTGCTTACGGATTCCGGAGGGGTTCAGGAGGAATGCATCTGTCTTCACGTTCCGTGTCTTACTGTCCGTTCAAGCACGGAAAGATGGGAAATCGTAGCAGAAGGAGGAAACTTCATAGTTGGTTCAGAACCCCGTCTCATTTCATCGTATGTAAAGCAGATCATAGATGGAGATCTTGGTCAGAAAATGCGGAAAGCCAGGAATCCTCTTGGAGACGGAAAATCCAGTAAAAGAATAGCTAGGTTATTAAAAAGCCTTCTGTGAATAGATATTTTATTCTAATTAGGGGGATTAAATGGAAGATATATTCGAAGGAAAGACGATACTTTTAACCGGAGGAACCGGATCCTTTGGCCAGAAGTTCGTGGAAATGCTGTTAAAATCTCATAACCCTCATTCGATAAGGGTATACTCCAGAGGCGAGCTTAAGCAGGTAGAAATGGGCAGGAAGTTCAAAGATGAACACATCCGCTATTTCATAGGAGATGTGAGGGATAGGAATCGTCTTTATCGTGCGATGAATGGAGCGGATATCGTTGTCCATGCAGCAGCATTGAAGCATGTCCCAGTATGCGAATACAATCCGATAGAAGCAGTGAATACGAATATCAATGGTGCGACCAATATAATCGATGCGGCAATAGATAATGAGGTGGATCGAGTCCTTGCTCTCAGCACTGACAAGGCAGTCCAGCCAGTGAACCTTTATGGCGCTACGAAAACAGTCGCAGAAAAACTTTTCATTCAGGCAAATGCTTATTCGGGTGGAAGAAAAACAAAATTTTCATGCGTTCGTTATGGAAATGTGATCGGGAGCAGCGGAAGCGTAGTGCCTCTGTTCCTTAAGCAGAAGGAAACAGGGGAGATAACGATAACAGATAATGATATGACCCGTTTTTGGATAACTTTGGAACAAGGAGCAGATTTGGTCATAAATAGCATAAACGCGATGAAGGGAGGGGAGATATTCGTTCCTAAGATCCCAAGCATGAAGATAACTGATTTGGCAGACCTTTTGGCTCCAGGGATAAAAAGAAAGATAATCGGCATAAGGCCAGGAGAAAAACTCCACGAGGTTCTTCTGACTGCCGAAGAAGCCACACATACTCTTGAATTCGAAAAATACTTCATCGTAGAGCCGGAGCATGCGTTTTGGAGCAGTTCCAACCATCCTTCTGGGAAAAAATGTTCAAAAGGATTCTCATACGCAAGCAATACAAACAAGGAATGGCTTGATCGTCAAAAGATGGAGAAATTGCTGAAATCGCAAGGGTTCATATGAAAGAATCTTTTTCAGATGCCTGCAAAGGCATGTATTCCCTTATGGAACGTCTTTATCCTATCTGCAGGAGCATAACTGGAAATGGAGTCAGGGAAACACTGAAAATAATCAAAGAGTTCATCCCAATTGAGGTTTCTGAAGTAAAAAGTGGAACAAAAGTCTTTGATTGGAACATTCCGAAAGAATGGAACATAAGATCTGCTTTCCTCAAAGGCCCTGATGGCAAACTAATCCTTGATTTCAGCAAGTCCAATCTTTGTGTATTAAACTATAGCGCTCCAGTAAACAAGCGTATTGAACTTTCTGAGCTCCGCGAACATCTTTTCTCGCTTCCAGACCAGCCTGAATTAACTCCCTACCTCACTACATACTATAAAGAAAACTGGGGGTTCTGCCTGCCTCACAAGACATTGCTGAAACTCAAAGATGGCACATATGAAGCAGTGATCGATTCTGAGCTTAAGGATGGTCATCTGACCTTCGGAGAGCTATTTATAAAAGGAAAATCCGACAGTGAAATCCTGTTCTCCTGTTATATCTGCCACCCATCTTTGTGTAATGATAATCTCAGCGGAGTCGTAATGTTGGTATATCTCGCGAAATACATTATTTCTCTAAACGGAAATCACAGATATAGCTATCGTTTCCTTTTCATCCCAGAAACTATAGGGGCAATAACCTGGCTGAGCATCAATGAGAAGAATCTATCAAAAATAAAGCACGGTCTTGTGGCGACGTGCCTCGGAGATAATGGCAAGTTCACATACAAAAAGAGCAGGAACGGAAGTAATGAAATCGACCTAGTAGTTCAGAAAGTTCTTGAAGATTCAGGGGTTGCACATTCAATAGTGGACTTCTTTCCATCAGGAAGCGATGAACGCCAATTCTGTTCTCCAGCATTCGACATGCCGGTTGGCTCACTGATGAGGACTATGTATGGGAAATTCCCGGAATATCATACTTCTGCTGACAATCTATCATTTGTCAGTGCCAAGAGTTTATGGGAATCATATACCCAGTATCTGCAGATCATTTCTGTCCTAGAGGACAATATGTGCTATCGCAATACGAATCCAAAATGCGAACCACAGCTAGGGAGAAGAGGATTATACAATCTCATAGGGGGACAAAAAGGAAAGAATATAGACGAACTCTCTATATTTTGGGCGCTCAATCTGTCTGATGGAAATCATTCTCTCCTGCAGATCGCTATCCGTTCAGGTCTTAAGTTTTCACAGATAAAATCTGCATCTGATGCATTGGCATCCTGCAGTCTATTGGTTCCTGCCGGGGTTTAAGCATGATACCTTATGGAAAACAAACGATTGATGAGGAAGATGTTCGGGCAGTAATAGAAGTTTTGAAATCTGATTATCTTACAACTGGACCAAAAGTCGCGGAATTTGAAGCAGCCTTATCCAGATATGTGGGTTCAAGCTATTCGGTCGCTGTCAATTCAGGCACAAGCGCTTTGGACATTGCGGTATCCGCACTTGAACTCCCGAAAGGAAGCGAGATAATCACCTCTCCATTTACTTTCGCAGCAAGCTCTAACTGCATTCTTTACAATGGCTGCAACCCTGTTTTTGCGGATATAGATAAAAAAACATTCAATATAGATCCAGCTGAAATAAGGAAGAAGATAACAAAAAAGACAAAAGCAATAATCTATGTAGACTATGCCGGACAGCCATGTCACATTCAAGAAATAAAAGAAATCGCAGAAAAACATGATTTGTATCTGATTGAAGACGCATGCCATGCATTGGGCGCGGAATATAAAGGAAAAAAGGTAGGGACTTTTGCGGACATGACTGCTTTCAGCTTTCATCCAGTGAAACACATAACAACTGGGGAAGGAGGAGCTATAACGACTGAAGATGAAGATCTTGCTCAAAAGCTCAAACTTCTCAGAAACCACGGTATTGATAAAACTCCGAGCGAACGCAAAGGATATGCTTATGACATGAAGATGCTCGGGAGGAATTATCGCATTCCGGACATCCTTTGCGCACTTGGGATCTCTCAATTGAATAAGCTAGATAAGTTCATCGGTCTTCGGACTAAGATCGCTATGAACTACAATAAGCATTTCATGGGGATTGCTGGCTTGGAAACTCAATATGTTGAATCATATGTCAAACATGCTTGGCACTTATACCCAATAATCCTTGATAGGAAACTGAACAGGGACGCTTTTTTCCTTAAACTCAGAGAAAAAGGAATCTGGGTGAATGTGCATTATATTCCTGTTTATAAATTCAGTTACTATCAGAAAAACGGTTTCAGCGCAGTAAAATGTCCGAATACTGAAGATATCTCTTCCAGAGCGATATCGCTTCCAATGTATTCTTCTCTGTCAGAAGAAGAGCAGAACCAGGTGGTGCAAGCAGTGAAGAAATCTTTATCAGAGGTATGTTAATGATAGACAAGATTAAAATAGGAAACAAATGGGTTGGAAAAGGCAACCCATGCATGGTGGTGGCGGAAATATCCTGCAATCACGTGCAGAAAAAAGAATATGCGCTCAAACTGATAGAAGAGGCGAAATCAGCAGGTGCAGATGCAGTGAAGTTTCAAACCTACACTCCTGACACGATAACTCTTAATTGCGATAACGATTATTTCAAGATAAAAGGGACGGTTTGGGCAGGCAGGACACTTTATGATTTATATTCCGAGGCATACACTCCATGGGATTGGTTCCCAGAGCTCAGAGACAAAGCAAAAGAAGAAGGAGTCGTCTTCTTTTCAAGTCCATTCGATGAGACTGCAGTAGATTTTCTCGAAGAACTCGGAGTTCCTGCATATAAAATCGCCTCATTTGAGATAAATCACATTCCGCTTATACGTTATGTAGCAAAGAAGAAAAAACCAGTCATACTTTCTACAGGAGTTGCAACTCAAGAAGACATAGAACTTGCCCTAAAAACAATACGCTCCGAAGGGAATGAACAGATAATACTGCTCAAATGCACAAGTGCATATCCAGCTCCTACAGATGAGCTGAATCTCGCTTCTATCCCAGAACTGGAAAAAAACTTCGGAGTTATTTCTGGCCTTTCAGATCATACTTCTGGATTGCTAGCTCCTTCTGTTTCAGTTGCACTTGGGGCGAAAATCATAGAAAAGCATCTGATACTTGATCGGAAGATGGGTGGCCCAGACGTTGGGTTTTCAATAGAGCCTAAAGAGTTCAAACAGATGGTCGACATAGTGCGCGAAACCGAATCAGCGCTCGGAGACAGAACATTGACTCTGACCAAAGGCGCGAAGGAGCATAAGTTCGCCATGAGGTCTATTTTTGTTTCCGAGGATATCTCTAAGGGAGAACAATTCTCAGCCAAAAATCTGCGGGTTGTCCGTCCAGGAAACGGATTGCATCCAAAACACTACTCGGAAATCCTTGGAAAAAAATCAAGAAAGGATCTGAAAAAAGGAACTCCTCTTCAAGGAAACATGGTCGAAGGATTCGAAAACAGGTAGCTCGATATGCACGTGTCCATCAGGCCGGTTGTTGAAAAAGATCTGCGCATTATTCTAGAATGGAGAAATGATCCAGAAACAAGAAAAAACAGCTTTAATGCCTCAGAGATCTCCTGGGAAGACCATGTTTCCTACTGGAAAAAACGTTTGTCTGACAAGACAAGATACTCATTCATAGTCACATCTGAATGCGTGGCCCTTGGTCTTGTGAGATTGGACCCTACTGATAAAAACGGAGAATTCGAGATCCATATTCTGATCTCCAAAGAGAATCGGGGCAAGGGCATGGGCACCAAAGCGATAAATGAGGCAAAGGAATTTTTATCCAGCAAAGGAAAAGGGCGGATAATCGCCAATGTCAAAAAATCTAATATCGCATCAATGAAGATGTTCTTGGAATGCGGCTTCAGTAAGCTGCAGTCTTCCGAGCATTACGACACTTATTTCATTGACTTATAAGCTGATCTTAGAAAAGAAACCGTCCTTTCATGGCACCTCAAATATTTCGTTATTTTTGATATCGGCTGTTTTTTGATATGCTTGTCTTCTATTTTTCTAAGTTTGACCGGTATTATTTCCTCTCCATGTTTTTTTGAAATTACGAGTGTTACGAAATCAATTGCAATCATCTTCTCTTTGAATCTGCTCTCGAATTCATCTGCCGCCTTTCCTATCTCTCCTAAAATATCCAGAAACAAATCTCCTCTGACAGCTACGAATCCAGGGAAAAACTGCGGAATAGATACTCCAAGAAATTCTTTGCTTTCCTTTTTGCCTATCCATTCGTTGAATATCTTTACAAATATCCCATTTTTTGGTTCAAAAGGTATCCATCCGACACAAGTCCTGCCTTTTCCTGAGATTATGCGTTCTATCAATCTTGGTATATCTTCTGGCTGATGTTCAAGGTCGCTATCCATCCGTATGATTATGGTTTTCTTTCTATCAAGCCTGCCCATCCTTAGATGCTTGGCGGCCATCTTCATCCCTGCCATCACTGCATCTGCAGCACCCAGATTCTTTTTATTTTTTATTACTTCCCCAGGCAATTCCCTTCTAGAAATTGTTTTTTCAAGAATGTCTTTTGTATCATCCGAGCTTCCATCATCTATAATGAATAGCTTGGATAATCTGATTTCTCGAGAATCATCAAGGCCACTTGGTGCATTCACTGCAGCATCTATTCTAGAAATGAATTCTTCTGCTGTTTTTTCTATATTGTAGGCAGGGGCATATATTATTAAATTCCATTTATCCATATTTTTCTATCTCTGTTGTTATTTTAATTTTATTGGTGCTTGCATGAAGTTCATAGTTGTCGGTTGTGGTTCGATAGGGCGCAGACACATCTCCAATTTGCTTTCTCTTGGGGAAAGTGCGGTAGGAGTCGACCTGAATGAGGAATATCGGTCTTGGGTGGAATCCAACCTTAAAATCAAGACTTACTCTGATTTTTCAGAAGCGATACTTTCAGAAAAACCAGATGCAGCGTTGATCTGCACTCCGCCAAGCTCACATGTTCCGCTATCTCTTATCGCATTAAAAAAAGGCCTTCATGTCTTTATAGAAAAGCCGCTTTCAGATTCAAAGAAAGGGATAGATACGCTTGAAAAGCTTGCAAAGAAAAAAAAATTGACAATCGCAGTTGGCTACAACCATCGTTTCAATCCAGTTATTGAAAAGCTAAAAGAGCTCATCAAAGGCAAGAAAACGGTCTATGCACGCGTTTCAGTAGGTCAATACCTTCCTGACTGGAGGCCTTGGCAGGACTACAGGAAAAGTTACACTGCGATCAAGGGATTGGGAGGCGGCATAATACTCGATGCATCCCACGAAATAGATTATGTTCGTTGGTTATTCGGAGAACCAGAGGAAGCTTATGCAGTCTCTGGAAAACTAAGTTCTCTAGAAGTTGAGACTGAAGATGTTGCTGAAATTATCCTCAAGATGAAAAACGGGCCAGTCGTCAGCGTTCATCTGGATTTCGTAAGGCGGGATCCAATCAGAGAAGGTGAAGCTGTTTCTTTGGAATCAACCATAAAATGGGATCTCAGATCAGGAAAGATCTCTATTTTTGATCCGGTTTCCAAATCCACAAGCAGTATGGATGTTCAGTATTCTGTAGATAAGACGTATGTAGATGAGATGAAGGATTTCATAAATTCTATCAAGAGCAATACGAATCCGAGAGTTGCTTTGGACGATGCAAGAAAGACTCTTGATCTCGCATTGAAAATAAAAAAAGCCGCAGGTGTATGATTTGGCAGAGAAAACAGTAGTGATTATCCAAGCAAGGATGGGTTCTACGCGATTGCCGGGGAAATCACTGGCAGATGTTTGCGGGAATCCTTTGATCTGGCACGTTGTTCAACGAGCAAAACAAGCAAAATCCGTTGATGAAGTCATCATCGCAACCAGCGTGGATAGCTCTGATGATCTGCTTTATGATTTTGCAGTAGGCAATGGCATAAAATGCATCCGTGGAAATCTTGAAGATGTACTTGACAGATATCACTATGCTGCAAAAAAATCAGGTGCAGGGATAATAGTCAGAATAACTGGAGACAGCCCTTTGGTTGATCCTGTACTTATAGACTCAGCAGTCAACAAACTCAAGGATGAAGATCGGGATTACATATCAAATTCACAACAGCCATGGATGGATGGTTTTGATGTAGAAGCTTTCAGATTTTCTGCTTTGGAAAAAGCATGGAATGAAGCAGAATTGGCATCTGAAAGAGAACACGTCACGGTTTTTATAAGGAACCACCCAGAGAAATTCGATATCGGCTATATGAAAAACGATCCTTGGTTTGGAGATAAGCAGCTGAGCGTCGATAGGAACAATGATCTTGAACTCATACGCAAAATATACTCTGAAATGCTGAAAAAGGGCTTAGACCATAAATTTTCATATAAAGATGTAAAACAGCTTTTTTTTGATAATCCAGAACTGGCAGATGTAAATAAATCTTCTATAATAAATGAAGGATATCTAAAATCCCTGAAAGAAGATAAAAAAGTCAAATAGGTTATGTAAGCCTCTGGAATCCGCTGTGTTTCACCGGACCTTTGAGCAATTTTTCGACATTGTCGTCTTTTATTGCTTTCGCAATTATCTGGAAGACTTGTCTGCAGGCTTCCTCATATCTGCGCATATCCTCTTCGCTATGTGCGTAAGAAACATAGAATCCTCCGTTTGCAAGGAACTTTCTAGCTAACATCTCTTGCGTGAATAATGTCATCACTGCGGCATTTTTCTCACCATATTCGAAGTCAAAATGCATTATCGGAGGGAACCCGAAATCAACATGAAGTTTTACTCCAGTTTCTTTAGCTAGCTTTTCCCATATCTTTCCCATGGCATTTCCAGTATTTACGATATGCTTTGGGACATTCTTTTCTTCCATCTTTTTTATCGTGGCCAGTGCAGCAGTTGGGCCTATGCCTTCTGTCCAATAAGTGCTGCTTATGAAACTTAGTTGAGCCGCTTCCATGACCTCGTCTTTTCCGACTATCGCTGCCATTGGATATCCGTTGCTCATGGCCTTTGCAAACACGATCACATCCGGTTTCACTCCGAACAGAGGATATGCACCGCCTATAGTCATCCTCCACGCAGAAGTTATCTCATCGAATATGAGCACTGCTCCTGTCTCATCAGCTATCTTCCTAACTTTGTGCAGAAAATCGTTCTCAGGTTTTTTGCTTCTTATCGCTTCGACAACTATTACTCCGATGTCTTTGTTTTTTTCCACTATTCTCTCAAGCTCCTCTATTTTATTGTAATGGAAAGGAAGAGAAGTTCCAGCAAGCTCTTTCGGAACCCCATTCGGTTCGAGTCCTTTCAGAAGATGATCGTTGAGTCCATTCGGATCCTTCAGATTAGTCGCAAGATACCAGTCTGACCAGCCGTGATAACCGCAGAAAGCAAGCTTCTCTTTTTTTGCATATGCTCTGGCTATACGGACTGCCACAGACATGCTTTCCCCGCCTGTTCTGGCATACCTGACCTTTCCAGCCCAAGGGTTTAGTTTTATCAATTTTTCTGCAAGCTCTACCTCTTCCGGGCAATTAAGCGTCGCCATATTCCCGCGGTCTATCCTGTTTTTGACTACTTTATCCACGTCATCATCAGCATAGCCGAGTATGCAGCTTCCGATGCCCATTATGCACATGTCCGTGTATTCCTTTCCGTCTAAATCCCAGATCTTCGTTCCCTTTGCTTTTGAATAGTATGATGGCCACTGTTCTGGGAGGAACATTTCTGATCTTTTTGAAAGCAATTGCGATCCCCCAGGTATCAGCTTCTTGGCTTTTTTCCATAGTTCAATTCCAGAGTCCATTATTCCACCATTTTAGAGATTATCAAGTTAAGCATTAACTTAATAATAAATTCGTTTATTAACCTTAATTGATTCTTATGTTCAGTTCATTTTTTGACCTTACTTATGAAATCAAGGAAGGGATGCTCAGATTCCCTAAGCCATGGCACGCAGAAGTTTCGATCTCCAGGATGGGGACTCTTGATAAAGAGGGCAGGGAGACAAGAAAGCTGGTTTTAGGGACGCATACCGGAACCCAAGTCGATGCTCCACTGCATTTCATAAAAAATGGAAAAAGCATCGAACAGATTCAAATTTCTAAACTCGTGGGACCAGTAAAGATAATCGATTTTTCAGGTCTTGCTGAAAATACAGAGATTTCCAGGAAAATGCTCGAAGAGACAGGAACTGCCAAAAAAATGATATTCAAATTCGGTTGGGGCAAACACTGGGGGTCCAGAAAGTTCTATTCAGGCTATCCGTATTTCGGCAAAGAAGCGGCGGAATATCTCGTATTAAAAGGAGTGGAGATGATTGGATTGGATTCGCCCTCTCCGGATGACAGCAGAATCGTTCTTTCTGGTGATCTGCTCGGAACACCTGCAGATTCCCCAATACACAAAATCCTCCTTTCAAACGAAGTGATTATCGTAGAATATCTGGCTAATCTGGAGAATCTGCGTGATTATTCAAATTGGAATGTCGCTGCAATGCCAATAAAAGTTTCTGGAGCGGATGGCTGTCCGGCAAGGGTAATCCTTTTCAAGTGATTTGGTTGGTCAAATGGATGTAAAAAAATGGCTAATCGCCTGGTTTGAGAAAAATGCGGATATCTCTGCGAATGAAGCAGAAGAAAACGCATCCAGCAGTTATTTCGACAAGGGCTGGATAGATTCATTCAAATTCATAATGTTTGTTTCTGACATAGAGCAGGAGTTTGCGATATCTTTTTCCAACGAAGAGTTCCAGAATAGGGATTTTTCAACAATATCCGGTCTTGCGAAAATAATCGAGGCGAAGATTCATGCGAAAAAATGATGAATTTGATTATAAGGCATCTGATATACTCTCCTCGCTAAAGAAAGTAGGAATTTGCAGAGGAGATACGCTGTTCATACATAGCAATGTCGGCTTTTTTGGGAAGATGGAAGGTGCAAATGATGCAGATTCATTCTATTCAAACTTCAAACGCGCCATTTTCGAGGTTATAGGGGATGAGGGGACCATTGTAGTCCCTACTTTTTCGTATTCATTCTGCAAGAAGCTCCCGTTCGATCCAGAAGATACTCCTGGAGTTTGCGGTATTTTTTCAGAGATGGTGAGGAAAGATCCGCAATCCCTAAGGTCTGAAGACGCAAATTTCTCAGTGGCGGCTATAGGGAAAAACTCAAGGATGCTTACAGAAAAAGCGCCCAGTCATTCGTTCGGACCGGATTCTTTCTGGGAACGTTTCATGAAAATTGGCGGAAAGATCTGTAATTTCAATTTTGATGCAGGCTCGACTTTCATACACTACGTTGAAAAATTCCTTCGTGTCCCATATAGGTACGACAAACCGTTTCCAGGATTATTCATAAGTGGAGGAAAAAAAGAAGAAAGTGTCTTTTATCATTTTGTTTATGATCTTGAGAAACCAGGCAATGAAGCCAGTTTCATAAAATTCGACAAAAAAGCCAGGGAATCAGGCATGCTCAAAACAGCAAATCTCGGCAAAGGAAGCATAACCTGCATCTCTGCCAGCGACACATTCAAAATAATAAAAGAAGAATTGAAAGTAAACCCTGCATTTCTCATAAAAGGAGATAAACTCTCCTAGTATATTCTCATTTTTTCTTGCATATCGTCAGGAACCAATGGTATTCCAGACCAAAGCAATCATCTTCTATAGAACCATGCACGAAATCCTTGAAATATGCCCCGAATTCCTTTTCTATCTCGCTTTCATTGCTGAACATACGAAGGATCTCCCCGTTTCTTACTCCGAAAGGATCGTTTTTTATGGTTTGGTACCCTGGAGCCAGAAGTTCACTTCCTTTGTATATGAAAGCAGTGCTTTTCGGTATAGATAAGACCAATACGCCATCTTTCTTCAGCACTCTTGCAAATTCTTTTACGTGTTTTCCAAAATCCCTGCCGTTTCCCATATAATAGCATGCATTCCAGGAAAGCAAGTAGTCGAAATATTCATCGGGGAAAGGCAGACGGTCGTTCACTCCGGTCCTTACGTCAGCATCCATTCCTACTCGGTTCAAATTGTTTTTTACCGATTTTACTATCTCGTCCGTTATCTCTACACCGTAGGTCTCAAAGCCGCATTGTTTCAGCAATGGAATGTTCCTTCCATCTCCGCATCCAACATCGCAAATCTTCTTACCCAGAAATGTTTTCTTGTCGAGATTTAATCTCGGGTATGTCCCCTTGAATATCCTTATGACATATTCCGAAGGATATGCCATGCTTTCCTGCGACAAAAATGCTTTGGTCCATTCTTTTTTTGCGTCGTATTCCATCACATCACCTTAAACAGGGTTCTATAAGCTCAATCAGTTCTCCGCCTTTGCTTCTTGCGAACATTATCTTCATCTTTTTGTTGTTAGAAGAGAACTCGCTTATCTCGCTTACAACCGAACCTGCTTTCTTTAGGTTCTCATTATCTCTTTCTATCGAACTAGTTATGAATGCAATACAATTAAATCCGGCATCATCCAGTTTGTTTTCAGCAATCCCGCCTTCTTCCAGCGTTATTATGCATGTATGTTTTGGAACCAGAGAATCGAATCTCAGCTGTCCGTGCTTTCCGGTTTTCCTGAATCCCAACAATGACCAGAAAGACAGACTTTTTTCAATATTGGATGTTTGTACTACGATCTCACTTGTACCAGATTCGCTTTCTTTTTTTGATAAAAGATATCCGCATCCTTCTGGTCGAGATTTGTGATCTATGATCTCTATGGGTATGAAACCACGTCTCTCATATAGTGCAGCATCGTGCTTGTTTTTGAAATTCCTCATGAATCCTCGTTTTATCTCTGGATTAGGAAGACCTAAAGTTTGGAATTTCTTGGCATACCCCTCTTTTTCCAGTTTCAATCCGTCAACTATGACGTCGCTTGAAGCCAAGGCTATGTGATCGATTTTAATTATCATTTAATCGACCTTCTAGATATTCCTTTTTTATCCGTATCTTGTCTGTTTTGCCATTGATGTTCTTAGGTATTTCATCCAAAATCACGAATTCGTCGATATTATAGTCTGCTCCAAGTTCTTCAATGACGACCTTTCTGATCGTTCTTTTAGCGTCATCTGCTGTCTTTGGGATGAAAAAACAAACGATCTTTTCCCCCAGCACTTCGTCAGGAAGCCCCATTATTACGATTTCATCAACCAATTCGGTTTTCATTATTTCTTCTTCAAGTCTTCTTGGGCTTATATTAACTCCTCCGCGTATTATCAAATCTTTCTTCCTGCCAGTTATCTTTACCATATTTTTGGAATCTACTTCTCCTATATCTCCGGATAAGAAGTATCCATCACTGCAACCTTGCCATTCAGGTATGTTACTGTAACCTAGGAACATCCATGGTACCTTTACCTTCAATTCCCCGTCAGACATTTTCTGGATTGTTGCTCCATCAAGCAATTCTCCTGCGCATAAATCGTTATTTCCTATTTTCGGATGATTCGTTGATACGAAAAGCGTTTCCGAGAGCCCATAGCTTTCATACAATTTTACATTGTATTTCTGTTCGAATCTCTTTTTTTCATTTTGCCCAAGTGGAGCAGTGCCGACGCAGGCAGTTATATCTGTTTTTCTGCAGTATTCTACTCCCTCTATTCCTCTGTCAAGCTTTACCAGCAGTGCAACTATGGTTGGTATGAACCAGAACGTGTTCGCCCCATATTTTGCCGGAATATTCCAAAAATCAGACAACTCCTTTACGTTGAATCTTTCTCCGACCACGATCCTGCTTTTCGACAGAAGCGGAAGCCAGAAAAGATTCAGTATCCCTGCCATGTACGCCATAGGAAGATTATGGTAGAAAACGTTTTTCTCTTCAAAACCGAATTTTTTGCTGAATGCCATCGCACTGAAGAAAAGATTTCGGAAGGAATGCATAACTCCTTTTGGCTTTCCTGTAGAACCGGATGTGAATGTTATCATATGCAAAATATCCGGATCGACCTGTTTAAGGCAGTTTATAAGATACTCCTTGGATTCTTCTCCGGATACGAACTCCGTTCCATCTATGACCTCTACTTTTTTTTCGATCTTGATATCTGATTTTTTATCGCATAAAACATATCTGCAGTTAGAATAATCTATTATCTCTGATATCTCCCGTTCGCCTTTTTTCGGATCTATAGGAACAAACACTATTCTGCCCAAAAGAAATGCAAAAATAACTGCCAGGCTGAAAGGAGAATTTTGCATTATAGTGCAGACGGTATCTCCTTGTTTTGCTCCTTTGGAAACAATGAACTTCTTGATTTTTTCAGAAATACCTATAAATTTTCCATATGTGATGGTCTCCCCGGTTTTACCGTCTGTCAAGAACGGTTTGTCCCATCTCTCTGCGAATATTCTCTGGAGTCTTTCCGTAGGGTTATCTCCTTTCATCTTGTTCTCCACCCACATATCTGCCAAAGCCGTATTTTGCAATGTAGAATTCCTCATCTTTTTTTATCTTTTTAGCAATCTCATCCAATACTTTTTCATTTGCATTTATTTTGTCTATCTTTGTCAGTTCAATTATTAGTATGTATGGGTTCACCCCGTATTTTGCCGAATATTTCTGTATGTGATGCATGTAGCTAGAATGAAAATCCGCATATCCGGCAACAATATCCAATGGCATCTTGCCCTTTACAGTGATTAAAGGCTGGATGTATTTTTGTCCTATCTCCAGTATCTTCAAGAAATCAAGATCAATCTTGAAGCCCTTTTTTCTCAATGCCGCGACCAATATCTCTGTGCTTGCGTTGCCAGAACTTCTGCCCAATCCTTGTAAAGATGAGTCTATGAACTTTACTCCGTTTTCTGCCGCAGTTATGCTGTTTGCCACAGCAAGCCCTAGATTGTCGTGTCCATGGAACCCAAGGTCGATATCGGATACCTTTCTTATCGCTTTTACGTAAGATAATACATTTTCGCTGAACATGCCCCCCGCGGAATCAACTATATATACTAAGTCAGCGCCGTATCTTTCTGATAGTTTTACCTTTTCAGCGAATTTTTCCGGAGACAAGGCATATGACTTCATATAGTTGCCTGCAACCAACATGCCGCAATCCTTTGCTTTTTTTATGAATTCCTCTGATTTTTCAACTTCAGTTATGTTAGTGCCAACACGTATGAATCCCATACCATGTTTATGTGCCAAATCCAGGTCTTCCAATCTTGCAATTCCTGGTATGCAGAACATCCCGTACTTTGCCTTTTTCAATGCTGACTTCGCTGCAGTCAGGTATTCCTCATCTGTTGCTGCAGCCATGCCGTATCCTTTATTGCTTCCGTTAAGGCCGACTCCGTGCCCTATCTCTATATGCCTGAATCCTGCCTTTTCTAATTCTTTGCATATCGTGCTTGTATCTGCAGCAGTGAACGAGTAGTTTATCGCATAACTTCCATCCCTTAAAGTGGTTTCCAATATTTCAGGGGAATGCATGTTCTCACCATATCTAACTTACTATCGCGAATGCTATCGCAATTCCTTTGGAATGCGACAAGCTTATATTTATCGATGCTTTTCTTTTTATTTTATCCATTATAACCGCTTTCGGGACATCGTTCTTCCCTTTCTTTATGTTTATCCTTCTTAATATCAAACGGTGTTCGAGTCCGAAATCGTTCAGAGCTTTTACCACTGCTTCCTTTGCTGCGAACCTCGCTGCTAGATGCTGGGATGGATCTGCTTTAGAGAAGCAGTATTCAAGTTCTTCTTCTGAGAATATCTTCTTAAGTAAAGACGCATCCTTTTTCCTGTCTAATCTGAAACGCTTTGTTTCCTCTATATCTACGCCTATCCCTATCCTTCTCTTCATCCAAGCGCCTTTTTCATGCGCTCTATGGCTGCATTCAGATTTTCTTCACTGGTTGCAAAAGAGAAACGCACATATCCTTCTCCGCTTTTTCCATATGCGGACCCCGGCACACTGGAAACTCCTGCTTTATCCAATAGGAATTCTGTAGCTTCCTTAGAGCTTTTGCTGATGCTCTTTATATTTGCAAAAACGTAAAACGTTCCCTTTGGTTTGAAATATTTGATTCCTATGTTTTCCAATCCTTTGCAGAACATGTTTCTTCTTTTACTATATGCACTTATCATAGAAGATATGTATCGTTTATAATCTGAAAAGGCAGCAACTGCAGCGTATTGTGATATTGAAGAAGGACAAGTCGCAGTCTGCTGTTGCATCTTGACGCAATCATCTATTATTTTTTTGTTTCCTATCGCATACCCTATTCTCCAGCCAGTCATCGCGGCCATTTTGGATGTTCCGTTGATCAGAATTACTTTTTGGCTTTTTGTTTTTCCTGCAGAAAAAAATTCTTCACCATAGACTATGTCACAGTATATCTCATCTGATATCAGATAAATGTTCTTGTCCTCGCATAGCTGCACAATCTGTTTTATCTGTTCTTTTCCATACAACGCTCCGGTTGGGTTGACCGGGTTGTTGATCAGTATCGCCCGCGTGTTTTTTCCAATCATTTTCTTTATTCTGTCTATAGGAGGGATGAATCCTTCTTCTTCAGAACTTTCTATCGGAACAGGGATTCCTCCGGCCAATTTGATCATTTCACAATAACTAAGCCAGCTTGGTTCAGGAACAAGCACTTCCTCGCCTTCTTCCAGCAAAGCAGTCAATACGTAAAACAATGCCTGTTTGGCACCAGGAGCTACTATTATCTGTTCGCATTCAACCTTTGTATCGTGTATCTCTCTCAGGTGCCTAGCAATAGCTCCCCTAAGTTCTGGAATCCCCTTTGAACTAGTATAATGCGTTTTATTTTTTTCTATTGCTTCTATTGCTGCTTTTTTCACTGTTTCAGGGGTATCAAAATCAGGTTCTCCTATGCTAAGGTCTATGACTTTCTTCCCTTCTTTTTCTAGTTTTGATATTCTTTCTTTCATCTGTATGGATCCAGAATAAGCTACGCTATCTAGACGTTTAACCATGGTATGTTGTTGCTAGTCAAGTATTTTAACATTGAGGGTTTCGTTTAAAAGAATAATTGCGCTTACATTATGCATGAGAATCGCGCAAGTTTGCCATCTTTTCCCTCCAGCTACAGGAGGTATAGAGCATCACACTTATGAGATCGCCAAGCATCTGGCTACAGAAGGGGATGAAGTGACGATATTCACCACTTCTTTGCCTGGTACTGCAAAGCAAGAATCGCTCGAAGGATTCAAGATTCGCCGTTTCTTTTCATTGAATTTTCCATTATTCTCATCAGTCCGTTTTCCGCCAGCATTGTTTTTCTCACTAATAAACAGCGATTTCGACATCTACTGCTCCCATGGATATGGTTCGCTCATGCCGTTTATCACTTCGCTTGCAGCGTTTATGAAGAAAAAACCATTCGTATTCACGCTCCATGGTTATCCCAAGCTGAAAGGTTTCTCAGGACTTTTCCAGGCAGTCTACCGCATATTCTTTGCATCAGTATTCCTAAGGATCGCTTCTAAGATAATCGTTGTTTCCAAGGCATCTGTCAATGACATCCGTGGAGAGATTGATGAAAAGAAAGTAGTGTATATCCCGAACGGGATAGTCGCAGAGGATTTCTCATGCGAGACATATGTCCCGAACGATACGATAACTTATGTGGGCAGATTGGACAAGTACAAGGGCGTGGACCTTCTTCTCTATGCCTATGCCCGCATGCTTCCGAAATATCCTGAAATCAAACTACGGGTCGTCGGTCGTGATGAAGGCATAAAGCACGAGCTCGAAGCGCTCGCCGCGAAGCTCAAGATAAATGTCGAGTTCAGCAATGTTCCGTATTCCGAGATGAAAAGCGTTTATTGCAACAGCAAATTAATCGTCCTTCCAAGCAAATATGAAGGTTTCAGCCTTGTTTGGCTTGAGGCTATCGCTAGCGGAAGACCTATGTTTTCTACTCACGTAGGTGATGCCCCGTATCTATTCGAACAGGTTTATGGCGCAGATGCTGATAAGTTCCTGTTCAAGGACGAAGACGAGCTTGTGAAAAAACTCTATGATTTCATGGAAAAGCAGAAAGACCTGGAGAAAACGATAAAAAAAGCGGAGTATATCTGCAAAGAAGAATATTCCTGGGAAAACGTTTCTGCGATAACTAAAAACGTATATTCTGGTGTTTTAGGCAATGAAGCCAAGAAATAGCATTATTTTCATAGACCGGGATGGCACGATAAACCATGAGGTCGATCTTCTAAAGCACAAAAGCCAGCTTAAGCTGATAGAAGGGAGCGCCGAAGCAATCAAACTGCTCAATGCATGCGGCTACACAGTGGTTATCGTCACAAATCAGCCACAGGTTGCAAAAGGAATCTGCACAGAGGAAGACGTGAAAAACATAAACAATGAGCTTATCGCGCTTCTCAAATCCAAAGGCGCAAATATCGATGCCATTTACTATTGTCCGCATCATCCAGAGAAAGGACATGCTGGCGAGAATGCTAAATACAAGATAGACTGCGAATGCAGAAAACCGAAAATAGGGATGCTGGTTGAGGCTGCGAAACGGTTCGGAATCGATTTGGCGAACTGTTATATTGTCGGAGATCAAACCCGCGACATTCTAGCAGCAAAGAACGCAGGCTGTAAAAGTATTTTAGTTAAGACAGGGTATGGAGGAACGGACGGGCGATATCCATCCAAACCAGACTACACCTGCGAGAACTTACTAGACGCAACTAAAGTTGTTGTTGGTTTTCCAAAAAAAGCAGTAATCATCGCAGGAGGATTAGGTAAACGCCTTGCTCCATTGACTGAATCGGTTCCAAAGCCAATGCTTCCATTGAAAGGAAAACCTGTTCTTGAACATTCTATAGAATGGCTGAAAAAGAACGGAATAACTGAAATAATCATCTGCACAGGTTATCTTTCCCACAAAGTAGAGGATCATTTCAAAGATGGAAAAAAGTTCGGAGTGAACATAACCTATTCAGTAGAAAAAGAAGAGCTTGGGACAGGGGGAGCGTTGAAGAACGCCCAGCATTTGATAGGCTATGGAACATTCATCATGCTTTATGGAGACTTGATTGTTGATATGGATCTGAATAAATTCGTCTCATTCCACAAATCAAAGAACAGCCTAGGTACACTATCATTGCACAAATCTGATCATCCGTACGACTCGGATATGGTGGAATGCGACAAGGACGGACGAATATTGCGATTCCTAGGAAAACCAAAACCAGGCCAGAAATTCGAGAATATGGGCAACGCTGGCGTCTATTGCTTCGAATCAAGTGTATTGGACTATTTCCCTGAAGGAAAATCCATGCTTGATAAGGAGGCATTGCCAGACGCGCTCAAAAAAGGGGCGGATCTCTACGGATACCTCACAAACGAAAAGATTATAGATATTGGAACGCATGATAGATACGGAAAACACAAATGAAGTGATACTTATGCAGATGAATGACTATATGAAGGAATTGAACAGCGCAGTCTCATCCCTTCCTATTGCGGAACTGCAAAAAATAGCAGCAATACTTGTCAAAGCAAGGGATTCCGGAAAGATGATCTATATATTCGGCAATGGAGACAGTGCAACCAATGCACTTCATCTGGTCATGGACCTGAACAAAGGAACAAAAGTTGAAGGAAAAAAGCTTTTCAAGGCAATGACATTGAATGAAAATGTACCTCTCATGACTGCATGGACAAACGATACTTCCTATGAAATGGTATTCAAAGGTCAATTAGAAAATTTTCTGCAGGCAGGAGATGTAGCAATCGGAATAAGCGGAAGCGGGAACTCTCCTAATGTGATAAAAGCAATCGAATTCGCACGTTCAAAAGGAGCAGTCACAGTCGGATTCACAGCAATGGGTGGCGGGAAGCTGAAATCCGCAGCAGAACATTGCATAGTAGTGAATACCAACAGCATGGAAATCGCAGAAGATATCCATTTCATAATCGGCCACATGATAAAGATGCACATCCTAGGTGGAAAACAATGATCCTTTCACGAACACCATTGCGTGTTTCTTTTTTTGGTGGCGGAACCGACTTCAGTGACTATTATACTCGTGACTATGGTTGTGTACTTACTACTTCAGTTAACAAATACATATATGTAATGGTGAATCGTAGGTTTGACAACAAGATCCAGCTTAATTACCGTATGACTGAGATTGTTGATTCAGTGGACCAGATATTCCATCCGACAATCCGCGAAGCGATGAGAAAACTGAATATAGAAGATTCCATCGAGCTTTCAAACATGTCTGATGTGCATTCACACGGTACAGGGCTTGGTTCTTCCAGCAGTTTCTTAGTAGGTATGCTCAACGCGCTATATGCGTTTAATGGAAAAAATGCAGATGCAGAAACTCTTGCAAAAGGAGCATGCGATATTGAAATAGGCACGTTGAAAGAGCCGATTGGGAAACAAGACCAGTATATCGCTGCATACGGTGGGCTATCTTTCATCCGCTTCAATAAGGATGACACAGTAACAGTCAAGAAGCTGAATCTTGATAAACGCGTTCTCTCTTCGCTCGAGTCAAAACTTCTATTCTTCTATACTGGTATAACTAGGCGTTCTGGTCAGATCCTCAAAGGTCAGAAACAGAATATTTCAAAGAAAGTCGAAGCTCATGACAAGCTCCGTGCGATCGCTGAAAGGATGTATGGAGAGCTTTCTGCAGGAAAGATAGATAATTTTGGGAAAGCCCTTGATGAATCGTGGCAGGTCAAGCGAACGTTATCCGAAGGGATATCAAACGATCTTATAGACAAATATTATCATGATGCGCTGGATGCAGGAGCGCAAGGAGGCAAGATCCTTGGCGCTGGCGGAGGCGGATTCTTCATGTTCTACTGCGATGAGAAAAACCAGGATTCTGTCCGCAGGGTCCTTCATGGGTTAAGGGAAGTGAAATTCAGGTTCGCACCCAATGGAAGCGAGATTCTTTATAACGACGAAAAGGATAAAACCTGGTAAACGTCGATATCAGCTATCGGTGGTCATTTGTTTGAAGGAAAAAATGTAATTGTAACTGGCGGCGCTGGTTTCATAGGAAGCCATGTGATAGATGAATTGCTGAAACAAGGCGCGTCAGTAACATGTATAGATAACTTACGAACCGCCCAGCCAAAAATAGTCGAAACCCATAAGAAAAACAAAAAATATTCTTTCCAGAATGTAGATATACTTAATCTTCCCGCGCTTACTTCAGCATTCAAAGACCAAGATTATATTTTTCATTTCGCAGCAAACGCAGATATCCGTGGCGGAATGAAAAACACAAAAGTGGATCTTGAGTTTAATACGATTGGCACGTATAATGTTCTTGAAGCAATGAGAGTAAACGACGTAAAAAACATCTGTTTCACTTCTTCAGCAGCAATATATGGAAGCCCGAGCGTAATCCCTACTCCTGAAACCTATTTCCCTACCCAAACTTCGTTATACGGGGCCAGCAAACTCTCTGGCGAAGCCTTTGTTGAAGCGTTCTCAGAATACTATGGCATGAGGAATTGGATGTACCGTTTCGTATCCATCATCGGAGAACGTTATCCTCATGGCTGCATAATCGATTTCTTCAGGAAACTGAGGAAAAACCCAAAAGAGCTTGAGATTCTTGGAAATGGAAAGCAAAAGAAATCATTTTTGTATATTGGAGATTGCGTAAGCGGAGTAATGACTGGTGTAGAAAAAGGAAAGGATAAAACGAATATATTCAATCTTGGCAATGATTATACTATTGAGATCGATCGAGTAGCAGACATAGTGATTGAAGAAATGAAATTGAAAGGCGTGAAAAAACGTTATACTGGAGGTGACGTAGGCTGGGTAGGAGACCAGCCGATAGTCCATCTTTCCACTGATAAAATCCGTTCACTCGGCTGGAAGCCGAAAACAACTATAGAAGACGGGGTAAGAAGAACGGTTAAGTATCTGTTAGCTGAGTACTGATTTTCCAATTTTGAAACATCTACTGTCTTTTTAATCTTTCTTCCTGTAGAAAGATTTTGGTTGATTTCTTTCTTTGAAAAGAAAGATTTAAATTGCTTGGCGTCAATATCCTTCTCATGGAAACATTTGAATTGAAAAAGGTGATAAAGGAAATAATCTCTGAATTCCACACAAAGGGGATTCCCACATTATTTCAGCGTGAGGTGGAGATACCCGAATTCTCAAAAATAAACAAAATCATGGTATTTACCGGACCAAGGCGCGCTGGTAAAACATACCTGATGTTTGAAGTTATGGGCAGAATTATCTCAAAAGGAGCAAAACTAACTGATTTTCTCTACATAAATTTTGAAAATGAACGTATATCCGACATTAAAACCACGCAGTTAGATCTAATACTTGAATCGTATAAGGAACTTTACCCAAACAGCACACCAGTTATCTTCTTAGACGAATTACAAAACATAGTCGGCTGGGAAAAATTCGTCAGGCGCTTAAACGACTCTGGGTATCGCGTCTTTGTTACTGGCTCGAATTCTAAATTACTGAGTCAGGAAATAGCCACTTCCCTGCGCGGAAGAAGCTTTACCATACAGGTGCTTCCGCTTTCATTCAGGGAATTTATATCCATTGACGGCACTGTGCTTCCACAAAACTGGGAATATGGCAATATGAAAAACAAAGTTCGCGCCAGATTTGAAGAGTATCTTTCACTTAGCGGATTCCCGGAAGTTGCATTGGAGAAACGCCTAGATTTAGTAGATGAATACTTCAAGACTACCTTTTACAGAGACATAATCGAAAGATTTAAGGTAAAAAATACTGAACTCATGCGCCTTCTTATGAAGTACCTTGTCAGAAACTATGGCTCTGAATTCTCAATCAACAGCTTCAATAACTTCGCCAAGAGCAACGGATATAAAACAAGTACTTCCGTGTTGCATAGATACGTAAAAATGCTAGAAAGCGCCTATTTCTGCAATTTGCTTAATGCGAGACAGAAATCAATGAAAAAAGAAACAGGGTATATTAAAAAAACATATATAGTAGATCAAGGTTTCATAAATTTCTACAATGTAGATAAAAATCCCGGGCGTTTGCTTGAAAATATTGTTTTTAATGAGTTGTTGCAAAAAGGAGAGCGGGTTTGGTATTTCCGCAATGGGACGGAATGCGATTTTATTACCGAACATGCATGCATACAAGTAGCGCACGAACTTACTAAGGAGAACCAAGAACGAGAGATCAATGGCTTGCTTGAGGCTTCAGAACGTTTTGGGATAAAAAAACTGGAGATACTAACTATGGACCAGGAAAATGAGCTTACCAAAAATGGGAAGAAAATTTCAATAATTCCAATATGGAAATGGCTACTTAAGTCATAGCGAACCGACAAAGGAATTATGAATGGATAATAAGAGGAATAACTGTCTGGTGTACTCCTGATTTTAGAATGGCGCAATTTAAATAACTTAGTTATCATTTATCTACATCTATGTCTTGCGTTCCAAAACGTTATCTCATACCTGAAAATAGAACTACCGATTCTGAACATGTTTTAGGGTTACGTGGATGCGTGTTCGGCCAGCACTGGGGCGAACCTCAAGGAAGAAAAGTGAATTCGCACAATATTTCCCATTTGAACTGGGATGTGAAAATAAGATGGAAATCGCCTGCTGAATCAAATATAACTTATGCTGGCCATAATGGAGATGAACCGCTGATTCTTCCATATTGTACCCGTTGGGTAATGTTTAATTCAGATTTGTCCGTAGTTGAAAAAAATCTTGGGTTCTCTATTCGTAGTCATGTTAAAACATTAATCTCTCAAAATCCTTCCAGGAATCCAGTTATCCTAGAATGGGGATGTGGAATAGGAAATGCAGTAAATGATCTTACAACCGAACCAGAAATCAAAGGAAAAGCTTTGATCTTTGGTTATGGCGATATTTGGGATGTCGATTGGAACAAGGTAGATGGAGTCAAATTCCTGTTTTTAGTGAAAGAACATCTTGCAGAATATCTAAGAAGGGCAGGTATCCAGGTTGATTTTATTTTTACACATGGAGCGATGAATTATCTGTTCGAGGAAGATTTAGTAATGCATCTCCGAGATCTTGCAACAGTGATGGTTCCGGGCGGGATGCTGGTCATTCCTCCGAGAACAGCTATAAGAGATGATCTTGTCTTGGTAAAAGACCTTTTTACTATAGCCTCGTTTCTTCCTTTTCCAGATGAACCTCTGCTACACATGCTTACTAGAAAGTAAATTTGTTCAATAATTATTTCAAATTCTCTTCTTCAGCAACTGCATTATATCCAAAAATCCGTATTTCAACGCATTCAATTTCGTTTCTCCTGCTCTTTTCCTGTAATCTATCGGAATCTCGCAGATCCTGAATCCTCTTTTCGCGCATTCGGCGAACATATCGCACTCAAGCTCAAGGTGAGGCGCTTCAATCCGCTCAGCAAGCATCTTGTATGCCTTTTTATCATAGCCCCACATGCCTGAGCATACATCGCTTATTGGACAGAGATATAGCGCGCTTGCAGTAATACTTATCATTGTGTTTCCTACCTTATTCATGGTGCTCATCGCACCCTGCTCGATGCTTCCTTTGAACCGTGATCCTATTACGACATCACAATCCTTCAGTTTCTCGACAACTTCTGGTATCTGTCTTACAGGATAAGTATTATCAGAGTCTATCATTACTATGTATTCATGCTCAAGATCAGAGAATGCCTTTTTGATAGCAATCCCCTTTCCTCTAATCCCAAGCTGGATTATCCTAGCTCCTTTTCCCTCAGAAATAGATATCGTCTTATCAGTGGATCCGCTATCAACTACAAAAATTTCGAAATCACTGCGTTTCAGCTTCTTAATTTCATCTATGACTGCACCTATGCCGTCCTCTTCATTGTAAGTTGGTAATAATATTGCGACTGCCATGGGGATAATGAGCTGCTTCCCCATTAAAAATGTACCGGACTGATATTATTTTGATTCTTATGATCTCCAAACTCGAATTGGAAAAACCGCTTATCGTTTTATTATTGCTTGCGATCGTCTACACCTTTTTCTGCATGAATCTGGTCTCCCAGTTTAAGGCATTGCCAAGCCCGATATTCGGAGGGGATTACTACTATCAATTAGGTGCCATAACCCACATGTATAATGCTCCAATCACTGAATGGACTGGTTCTTCCAATGGCATAGGTTCCCACCCAGCTTATTTCATATTCTACGGGGCATCAGTCACAATATTTGGCAAGATCCTTGGCATGGAACCCATGCAGGCAATGTTCAACTTCAACTTCATCCTCCCTGCAATTTCGCTCCTTGCCTTCTATTTCCTTTTCAAAAAGATATTTCAGGATGGATGGATCTCTTTGCTCGCTACGTTCTCAGCAGTGTCCCTGATGGTATTCCCATTGTTCAAATACACTGAATTCACGAAATATATCGTTGTTCCGTTCTTCCTTTATGCACTATACCTTTTCTTCACAGAGCAAAACCGCAGGAACAGCATCCTGCTCGGCCTGATGTATGGTATAATGGGCATATCACACAGCACCGCATTCGTCTTCGCATCTCTTTCCATAGCCGCAATATTTGCCTGCCTCTTCTATCAGGACAAGCAAAACTTCAAGTTTTCCTTGGATTATTTCCGTTCCAAGCAATGGTTTGCGATAGCGTTCATTATAGGATTCGTCATAGCCCAGATATACTGGTTTGAACCTATTTTCGTCTATCATGGAAGCACTCCTTTAGGCAGCCAGCTCTGGAGTACAGAGGATTTCAGTAGCTCAGCAGTGCAATTCAGTTTCCTTACCACTACGCTTACAGAGATATTCTTCAACACCGGCTCGCTTTTCGCATTGGCAATGGGCCTGCTTGCACTGGCAGGGCTTTTCCACTTGTTCAAGAATCTGAAATCCCTAAAGCAGAACGAGCAGTTCATACTGATAATTTTCCTTGTTGCATTTGCATTGGTTTTCTCATACTTTATTACTATGCCTTTGCTCGGAACGAATTTCGTACCTGGGTACATCTATGATCTTTATCTGAGGACAACATTGGTGATGGTTTCAATCACTGGCTTGCTCTTTGCTATGAGTTACCTTGGCCAGAATGGCAAATACCTGATACTGCTTATGTTTATCTTGTTGCTATTGTCTACATTTGCCAATTATGATGGATGGTACCAGGGAAGATTCTATTTCCACCCTGAAAAAACTCTTCCAGAGATGTATCTTTCGCTTCAGAACCATCTGAAAGGCGCAAATCCTCATGATTCAATCCTCACAAGCAATGAAATCGGCTTTGCGATAAACGCACTTACTGGAAACGACGTTATGGTCTCAAGGAGAGCCCAGAACGATCCGTTCGTGGATTTCGACCAGTATCAATTGGATGCAGCCATAATCCTTTATGGGAACAACGTTGAGCTCAAAAAATCCCTTCTGAAGAAATACAATGTGAAATATCTTTACGCAGATGCGAACTGGGTTGGCATGGAATGGATAGTCCAGAACGAGCAAGTCGTAGGTTATTCAGATCCATTGCTTCTGTTCTATTCCCCTGAAAAAGAGGCAGTATTGATCAAGAACGGTATAAAATACGTGAAACTCAAGGGATGGGTCGATCCTGCGGTGAGAGGGACGAATGTGAAGACATACGATTTGCTGGTAATCTCTCCTGAAAACTATGACTGGACAGGAAAAGGCCCTTGGAAAGATGATATAGACGTTTTGCTGACTGATGATTGGGAGTATAAAATCGAAGGACAATTGGCTGCAGCGCTGTTCAAGGTTAATAATTGAACCTGGTCACTCCATCTTCCAGCTTGTTTTTCCTTCTTTATCTTCTAGAATTATTCCAATCTCTCCTAATTTTTTCCTTATAGAGTCAGATTTAGTGAAATCCTTCTTCTTCCTTGCATCATTCCGCAGTTCTATTGCCCTTTCCATCATCTTTTCAGCGGTTTCAGGAGTCTTTCCCTCTCCAAGTTCACTCAGTATCTGCTTGAGCGCATCTATCTTTCTGCTAGCATCTGCTTTCCTTTCGCTTATGCCGAGTATCCAGAGCATCTTCTCAATCTCAGCACCTATCTTCCCAAGCTGTTCGTAATCCTTATTCTTCTCATTCATGTGTGCATTGCTTTCCCTTACTAGGTTAAACAAGTTAGCTATAGCTGTAGGTGTATCAAAATCATTTTCCATTGCAGAATTCATCTTCTCAATCAGAGTATCAGTGTTTTTCCTGAATCCATCGTTTTTCTTCTGCACTTTCTTCTCAGAAATGCATTCTCTGATTAGTCCAAGCCCGTTCAGCAGTCTTTCAGCGCTTTCTCCAGCAGCTTCGATCTGTTCTTCATTATAATCTATCGGACTCCTGTAATGAGCAAGCGCAAAGAACATCCTTACCGCGTTAGGTTCATGCTTATTCAAAACATCTGCAATAGTAATGAAATTTCCAAGAGATTTACTCATCTTCTCTCCATTGACAGTGAGAAAACCCGTGTGCATCCAATATTTAACGAATTGGAATCCGTTGGCTGCTTCACTTTGGGCGATCTCATTCTCATGATGCGGGAATATCAGATCTCTTGCTCCGCCGTGTATATCTATCGTCCTTTTCGCATATCTGATGCTCATCGCAGAGCATTCAATATGCCATCCAGGGCGTCCTTTCCCCCAAGGAGAATCGAATTCTATTATCTCTCCTTTGGCAGTTTTCCACAATGCAAAATCCGCAGGATCATTCTTTGTCTCATCTACTTCTTTGCGGGAACCTGCTTCTATTTCTTCCATGTTCTGGCCAGAAAGTTTTCCATATCCTTTGAATTTAGAGACATCGAAGTATACTCCTGTTTTTGTTTCATACGCATATCCATTTTTGAGTATCTTCTGTATAGTCGAGATTATGTCTGGAATATGTTCCGTGACTTTAGGATAGAAATCCGCTCTAAGTATGCATAGCTTATCGAACAACTCAAGCGCTTCCCTATGATTCTCTTCAGTTAGCTTTTTCGGATCCGCGCCTGTTTCCATGCACCTTCGGATTATCTTGTCATCCACATCAGTTATGTTCTGTATATGCGTGATTTTCCATCCTTTTTTCATCAGATATCTCTTCAGGATATCGAATGCAACATATGTTCTGGCATGTCCGATATGCGCTTTGTCATAAGGAGTGAGCCCGCAGACATAGAGCACAAGCTCATCTTCTACAGGCTTGAATTCCTCTGATTTTTTGGAAATCGAATTATATACTTTCATGGCACTTCATCCTGATCCGAACAATTTATCCAGGTTTTCACCGTCTACATCATATCCTTTCAGGGAGTTGAAACCAAATGCGCATGCAAGGCCCATAATCGCTCCGATTATAAGATATTCCACTACTCCGATTATGAACATCAGCACTCCATAGAATACGTTTGATATCATCGCGATCAGGCTCTGCAATCCTATGCTTGGGATTGCTGCAATCGCATAGAATGCAGCGAAAGCGATGGTTGCTTGGCCAATATCAACCCTGTTGAAAACGATTTTAGCTGACTTCACATCAGATTCTATCTTCAGCCCGTTTATCGCATTCAATCCGGCATTGATCCCTATCGCGGCAAAGGCACCGCATACGAATCCCCAGATCAGCATCACTATCGGGAGAGCAACGATTGCAAGCAACAAAACTCCTTTTACTGCAGCTATTGCGTTTGAATATGTTGCCGGCAATGTAGACAAATCTGTTGGTATCACCAGCGAGACCAAAAGCAGCAGAAATGCGAGAACTACTCCGCCCACAAAGAATTCTATCCCATTTACTATAGCAAGCTTGAATGCGTCTATCCCTCTAATTGTTATAGAGTTCTGCTCGCTTTCAACTTTTATAGGAAGGCCCCCGGCAAGTGAGAATCCAGCGTTCTTTCCAACGGTCTCTATAACTCCGGCTATGAATCCGAATATCATTGCGAGAATCGGGAGTACAATAACTATAATCAATGCAGCTATTGGATTGAACGTAGCAGATTTGAATACTGATCCTGATGCTAGCCCTATCAACGCGATCAGCAATGCGAACGGTATTGCTATTATCCCAAGAACTACGGCCTTGTATATGGCTGATTTGACAACAGAAAGGCTTTTCACAAGGATCTCTCCCTTTTCGCTTTCAATGAATAGGGGGAATCCTCCGCATGCGCTTAATCCCTTTCTCATTCCAAATGCGATGATCGTTCCCATAATAAATGTGAGTATTGCAGTTATAATCGGGGCAAGTATAATCACTTCCAGCGCTTCAACAAACCTTCCGAATAGCAAAAGGATCAATCCGACTATCACTCCAAGAATTCCAATGATTATTGCAGACACTGTTGCAATGAAAATACCTGTCTTCAAAACCGGTATATTTTTTATCAAAACCTGTGTTTCAGCCATATCTACACCTGTTTCTGCTTTTTCATCGAGTATTTATAATTGCTATCTCTTCTCCAGATTCATATGAAATCGCTCAGTCCCATCTGCTTTATCTTGTCGTCTTCAAATATATTCTGTATCTCTTTATCAAGAAGATCAAGTCTCTGACGCATGTAATCCGGAAGTCCGTATTTTTCTACGATCTCCTTAGATATCTCCAAATACTTCTTTATGCCTCCCTTGTTTATCGTTAGAAGGAGATTACCTCCGCATTTCGTGCATTTCCCTGCAAGCGGAACTCTTCTGTAGCTTTCATTGCAGTTGACGCACCTGAAAGTCTGCCTTGAGAAAGAACGCAGGTTACCGTAGAGATCAGGTATGAAATGGCTGAGTATTAGTCGTTCTGCTGCATCCTTCTGGTCAACGCATGCAATTCTTTCCTGCAAATTGAATTGGGCCTCTATCTTCTCTGGTATAGAATCAAGTTTCACATATGTTGTTCTTGTAACTCCTTTATCTAGGGTAGAACAATGATGAGTTATCGGTATCTGGTCGAATTGCTCCAGAGTCCCAAGGACATCCTTCACTGTTTTTATCTTTATTTCTCCAGGGAATGTTTTTTTCTCTGCCGCCTGATAGAACTCAAGTGAATAGCTAGTCACCATCTCCATGCAGTGCACCTCGTCATCGACTTCCCTCGGATCTATTGCAGAAGTCATAACAAGAGGAGTATCCATTGTCCCGCCTCGCGTATCCCCAAGATATTTCCTTGAGAAATTTATCAGTGCATCCATCAGCATCATCAAGCAATCCTCATCCCCATCGCAATTCCTTCTCTTCGCGGTATGGAAATACGGGTGCGCATACCCTACATTCGCTTCAGTTATTCCAATTATCCTGCAAAGCGCCGCTGCGGATGTGTGGGGAGAAAGACCTGCGGCCATATGGCCGATAAGATCCTCTTCTGATTCAAGATTATAGAATGGTTTCATTCCATATACATAAACCAGCATTTCATCTATGAATTTGGTGACTCTGAAGAAATACTCTGCGCCACCCTGGGATATTATCACATCTTGGTGCCTGAGCGGGATAAGCTGGTCATCAGACTTCAAGTCATTGCCGAGATAGTCTTTTGTGTATCCTAGTTCGATCGTTTTTTCAAGTGTCAGGCCTATCTCCTTCGGTATGAAATGGGTAAGCGGAACATCCGTAGCATCAAATCTGATAGTTCCATCTCTGAATACAAAAACATCATGCTTTGCCCTGAGGAATCCCTTTTCTATTCTTTCAGGCATTCTTGTAGGATTGGATAATCCTTTCACTCCTTTGACATCCTCAGCCATCCCACCAAGTTTCTTCTTTGTTTCATCTATCAGTTCCACGATCTCTATGGGCCGTTTATCATAGCAGATTGTTTTTATGTCGCAATGTATCTCCTTATCGGTTATCGCATTGCATTTTGCGCATATTTTTTGAGGATCAGCATCAGAATTGCACGCATGGCATTTGCTATGGAACGTTATCCTATTGCAACTCCTGCATTTGAATCTGGACAGTTCAAGTATCGTTGTTTTCTCCCCATCTCTGCTTTTCAAAGTCTTGTATATTTTTGCAAGGCTTCTATTCTTTTGAGATCCTGTCGGGAAAAGCACGTTGGGGCTTCCATCCATCGGCCTTTCCTTCGCTTTTTCAGGGCGCCCCATCCTTGCCCCCATATATGTGGGAGCTTTTGGCTTGATCTTCACATTGCATATCTTCTGAAGGACATCCTGGATAGGTGTTTCCTCTGAAGATAGGTCATAGAATTCGAATTCCTTTATCTCTTCTTTGTTCAGCATTCCAAGCGTAAGTAACAATGCGGTGGCATCAGTTCCACGCACCACTACTTCTTTTTCAGGATTCACTTCGTGTTCTATGAACAGATCCTCAAGGTATACTTTCCCCTCTGATCCGCGGATTCTGAATTCCACAAGCTTCCCATTCTCGAATCGCGCTTCTCCGGATTCCAGCCATTTCATCAATGGCTTGATATCCATCTTCTTCAGGTTCTCCCAGTTGAACGTGAAATTAGGATGCAAAGGGATGCCGTGCTTTCTTGAAAAATCGAAAGATTCCAGCGGATCGCTTTTCGCGCTTTCTGATGGAACTACTCCTTTAGCCTCCACTTCTTTGAGCCACCATTCTTCGCACCATCCGCCAGGAATAAGCGGATGATTTGATTTCAGGAAATCCCCGAATGGCACAAGCATGTCTCCTAGGAAAAGAACGCTGTCCACTTCCTTCCTTATCGCTTCAGCTTCTTCAAGCGAATGTATTTTCATCACGCTTCCATTCTTGAGCCTCACTATTGGAGGATCTATCCCATCACAACTCGATATTACACAGCCTTTTCCAGGGCGCTCTATTTTCATGTGTGTTCCATATGCTAAGAATCCATCAAGAAGTATCATCGTCGCAGGATGGATGTTCTTTGCCATTATGCCATTCGTCCTGCTTCGTCCGTATCTCAGCCTGAACGCCCCTTTTATAGAAGGATATGCGAATACTGGTCTTCCTGCTACCAGCCCTTCCAAATAAGTGAAATCAGGTTTTATCTCTATCTTGTCAGCCTTTCTTGAAACCTTGATTATCTTTTCCAGCCAGTCCCATTCCAACCCCAATTTCTTTGTGTATTTGAATACCTTTGCTGCTTTCTGTGCAATACCTTCACAGACAACCAGCGGAATTCCCCCTCGTATTCGGTTAGTTTCAACTCCTGCGATGTTCCTATGAACTGAGACCTCTACATCTTCAGTCGGTTCTCCATCGATGCATACTGGGCAGTTCCTTGTTATCCATCTTACATCTTCATCCGGAGGTTTGTATTGGAGATGAGCCACTCTTCCCTCGTATATATTGACTTCCTCAACATATCTTTCGATCTGTGAATCTGTTGAACGATAATCTGCTATGCCTGCCGCTCTTCTTGAGATGTCTGCAAGTACAACACTCAATGCAGCCGCAGTTCCTCCTGCGCTTCTTATCGGTCCGGAATAGTAAACAGCGACATATTCGCTTCCGTCAGGATTTTTCTTCACATTTATTTTCGATATTCCTTCAGTAGGTGCAACAAGCACCCCTTCTGTCAATATTGCGACTCCTGTCCTTACTGCTTGTCCGATTCTTTCTTCAGCAGTTCCTTTGATGACTTCTCCTGCTGCAATCCTTTTAGCGACTTCGAATGCTATTGTTTCCCTGTTCAGCCCGCTTTTCTCCATGTTTCTGATGATATCACATATTCCTGGAGGGCCGACGATACCTTCTACCCTTGCTGCAACGTCCTTAGCGATCTTTATCTCTACTTCTTTCTCAGGGTCGAATCCCTTTGAGCGTGCTTCTGAAGCGATGGCGTATGCTTCTTCGAGTTTTTCCTTCAGTTTGTCAAAGTATTCGTATTCCATCCTATCCGCTCTTGAAATCCAATGTGGTCAATCTTCCGGTCTTCATCTCATATACTGGCACTATCGCCGGAGTGGGTATGTGTCCTTGTTTCACCTGGAATTCTGTCCTATCCTGGAACGTTCCAGAGTTTATGACAACAGTACCTCTATAAAGCGCATATCCGTTCTTATGCACATGCCCGCAGTGAAGTACGTCTGGTTCTTCTTCAAGCGCCATATAATCTATTTTCTCAGGAATTATCAGGTTCCCTCCATATATCGTCGAGAGGTGCCTTCTCTTCAGGTATTCGAGCATCACTTTTTCAGGATGATTATATGACATGTTCGGGAGCGTTGCGATTATGGAGTCTATCGAAGTTCCATGGTATACTAAATGTTTCAATCCTTCTATGGTTACTGTGCAAGGATTCCCCACGCTCGTCACATCGCTTTTTATAAGATCTTTTCCTATGCATGGCATAGGTTCTCCTCGTCTCACTGCATCGTGGTTTCCAGGAGCTATTATCACTTCTATATAATCAGGCAATCTGGATACGAAATCATCGAACATATTGTATTGTTTGCCCACGTCCTTTAGGATCAATTCCTTTTCTTGATTCGGATATATTCCTATGCCGTCTACGATATCTCCTGCAATCACGACATATTTCACCTTGCTTGCAAGATCTGGTCTGTCACCACGCCCTTTTATCCATTCTGTGAACAGTTCGAAATATTTCTCCAAGAAATATCTGCTTCCGAAATGGATGTCCGAGAGATATACCGAAGCAAGGTCGTTTTCCGTAAGTTTTCTTTCCCTTGTTATGGGCATATCCGGCCATTCTATGTCGTCCACGATCATGTATTGTTCAAGCATCTTCCCGGTTATTGCTAGGACATCATCAAGGAGTATCAGTCCTGCTTTTTCGAATATCTTTTCCTTTCCGTTCGAAGGAGAGACGATGGCACGCACCTGGCCAGTCATGTCTTCTCCTTGGATCATGACATTTCCTTTCTTGGTTTTTGTAACTTCGTTGACAAGAATGATGATCTTCGCTTTTTCGCCAACGTGTCTCCTTGCGTCATTCGCATTCACTGTTGGGTATTTACTTGGCGTCCTGAGAAGTTTTGAGAGCTTTTCATACCTGCTTCTGAAATAGCTTATGAAATCATCAACTTCTCCAGTCGTCCTTGATTTCCCAGTAACGTCTCTCGTGTGATTTATCTTTATGTCTGCAGAATATTCCGAAGCAATTGCCTTGAAATCCGGATTGCGTTTCACTTCAGTTTCGCTCGGTATCATCGCTTCTGCGGCTTTTTCCTGTTCTTCTTTTTTCAATTCTGCGATAATCAGTTCTACATCTTCTTTAGCAAGGAACGCCTTGTTCAGATTTATCAGTTTATCTAATATCTTATCGTTCTTCTCATATTCTTTCAGCAATTGTTCTGCATCCAGCGATACGCGTACTCCTTGCAGCAGCAATCTCTCCATCATAATTATCCCGGCTGCTCGTTATCACGGCAATCCTATTTTATCAGTGCTTCGAGCATGCTCACCAAGCTCCACATTTGGGTTCTTGCATGAGCAGGCATGTTTATATCATCGCTCACTGAATCGATGAGATATATAGCAGAACTAACTTTAACGTTCAATTCTTCAGTACTTTCAAGCCTTTCTTTAGCATCGCTGAGTGCTTTTCGTATGTTCTTAGGTATCGTTACATCTCCTGCCAATGAAGTTATCAATTTCAGGACTTCTCCAAGTTGCTGATCCGACATTACAATCACTTCCTGCTTTGAGTTATATAACGGGCCCGACGAGATTTCTGAGCCGATAGTTATTCATGATAACAATCGTGAACTCATGACCGTCAGCTTTCTTCATTCTAAACGAAAGTAGAAGGCTGCTGCGCTATCCATTTCAGGGAGTGTTGGATCATAAATCCAAAACTCCTGGCTGCGCCACGGGCCCGTGTTCTATAATTAGTCCTGTAAGCAAATAAAAAGCTTGCGAAGTGCAGAAATCGTTCAGCCACAGGTTTTTAATCCTTATATTCGAGAGATTCTGAGAGGTGTATATATGATTGATACTAAGAAAATCGTTGAAGCTGCTAAGATGCCAGCCATAATCTTGGTTGTGCTTAGCCTTATCAGCATCGGAATCGCCTTTACAATGGACCTTGTCGTAATGTCTGGACTAAGTATGTTGATTGGTCTTATTGGCTGGGCAGTTCTGCTTTGGGCAGGATACAACGCAGTTAAGAAAATGAAATTCGGTCTTGTCGATGCAGGAATGGTCGGTCTGGTCGCATCGGTTATCAGCGGAATAATCGGCGGAATACTGAACATCTTGACCATGCCAATCATTATTGCAAAATACGGCGGACTCATGGCAGGACAGGTAATGGCAGGGCTTGAAGTATTCGCGCTTATAATCGGTGTAATCATAGGCGCTGTTTTCGGATTCGTGCTTGCGCTTATCGGCGGCCTTATCGGACAGAAAATCTAATCTTTTTTTCTTTTATTATTTTATTTTCATAGAAAACTTAAAAAAAATTTTAAAAATCAAAACAGTGAGCGTTAGAATTCGTCGTCTTCTTCGCCTTCGTCGTCTTCCCATTCTTCTTCGTCGAAGTCGTCATCATCCCAGTCGTTTTCTTCATCAAGTCTCATTGGTATCATGTGATTCACCTTTTCCTGCAAATCTTTGCAGCTGTGAAGCTATTCTATGGAAACCCTTAAAAATGTTGGTCGTGTGTTTGGAAAAAACACACAATACACTGCTTTTTAAAGAATTCGTCACCTACTTTATAATTCAGCAACAGTTAGTTGATTTCTTGGGCTCGTAGCTCAGTACGGGTCTTGAGTCATGGGTCTCGTGTCTTGTTCGTTCAAGACTCAGGACTGAAAACACAAGACTCCTGGATGCAGAGCACTCGCCTTGCAAGGCTTTTTGTATCAGTTTATCCTGATGCCAAAAACCCTGGAAAAAGGCCTGAGGGAAACCTCACCTTTTAAGATCGCGAGGGGCCGAGGGTGCGAGATGAGGCTGGTTGCCTGTTTTGGGTTTCCGGTTTTGCGTCGATCCCTCCGAGTCCATATTTCACAGGTTTAGCGTTAGCGCTAATTATCAATCAGGAAATATGGACTGTCATGAAACCTTTGGTTTCATGCAGAAGTCGAAACTTCTTCTCTTATTCTTCGTGTTTCGACTCTCTTGAGCTAAATGCCTGCATTAATTAATCTTCTCAGTTCTAATTTATCTGGCGATGATGAGAAGAGGTATTGCTAACATGATGAAAAAATTTCATAAATTTTTTCAGAATTGGAATTTCAGAAATTCCAATCCGATGAAGAAAACAAAAAAATCTGAGCCGAATACTAAACCAAAAGGAATAGTTGAACTAATTATTGCAATTTCACTGATGGTAATCTTCTCCATTTTGCTCCTGAATTACAGGCATGAAGTCGCTTCTCTTGGAAGCCTTGGTTATATCGGAGTTTTTCTTATCGCTCTTGCAAGCGCTGCAACAGTGTTTATACCTGCACCTGGGCTTATCATCGCGGCTTCAACCGCAGTTACGCTTAATCCAATCATAATCGGGCTATGCGGCGGATTCGGCGCTGCAATAGGGGAATTTACAGGTTACGCCGCAGGAAAAGGTTTTGCAGATGTGCAGAACAAGGATATATTTGTCAAATACAAGCATCTTATCGAAAAATACGGGATGATCGCGATATTCTTCCTTTCTGCGATACCTAATCCGTTATTCGATATCGCAAGCATAGCCGCAGGAGCGGTGAAGATGCAGCCTAAGAAATTTTTCATCGCAGTCCTTCTTGGAAACATAATGAAATATATGACCATTTCATTCATGTTCTCAGTATTCGGGGACGCAATCCTTTCGTATTTATAAACTTCTCGGTATACAAGTAGTAAAACTTATAGCGGGGCAGCGGGGTGTCATATTCTAAATATTTAGGATATGCTCTAAGGGGAGTTTGGAGTTCCCGCCGGAAGAGATATTTAATTCTTGAATAAGTTAAATATTTCTGGCGAAGCTCATAACCCGGAGGTCAGTAGTTCAAATCTACTCCCCGCTATTTTATTCATGTCTTGGGTACGAGTTCAGGGTCTAGAATAATGTTTACCTACTTGAATGGGTAATACGTAAATTTCTCCCATTTGATTATCGATGCAAACTCATAATCCTTGATTATTCCACCAAATCTACTTCTAAAATCGGTAAGTGTCTGCTGGAAATGTTCGCTGTTTTTTGCATCAAATGCAAAATCTATGTCCCATTTGCCGATACATTTAAGCAAAAATGTCGAATATGGATTAAGAGCGCAGTAAGTTTCAAGTTCTTTTTCTTTTTGCATGGTCATATTTTGAAGTGTTGCAAGTATCTCATAATTTTCATAGCCAATCTTTGAATGATCGAACATAATTTTGTATCCTTCTATTACACCATCCAGTTCCAAGCGTTTTATTTTTGCCCTTGCAGTATGTGCTGTAATTCCTATCTTCGTTGCAAGTTCAACTGTCGGGATGCGCGAGTTTTCAGCTATTAATGATAGCAATTTCAATTCGGTTTCGTCTAATTCAATTCTTTTCGGTTCACCAGCAATAATAAACTGTTTTTTCTTTTCTTCCTTATCGAGGAAATGCGTTCGTGGGTACGTGTAAAATTCTATCGGTATCGAAAATGAGTAATTCCTAACGTGCTTTGGAAATTTTCGTATAATTTCTCTAAAGAGGTTGTTGAATTGAACTGAATTCTCAGCAAGAACCGCTATTAAAAAATCAAATTTTCCACCACATGTTCCTACCAGTCGGATACTCTTATGGTTTACCAAGTAATTTACAAATGCTTCTTTTTCTTCTTCTGGTATTGCCTCAAGTTGCAGCCATACCTCATGATTTACAAATCCTAACTTGGCGATGTTGATTACTGTAATGAATGAAACTATCACTTTTTGTTCGATTAGTCTTTGAATGCGATAATGTAATGTTTGCTTTGAAAGCCCAACTGCTTTTGCTATTTTTCCCAATGGCAGTCTGCAATTCTGTTCAAGTTCATAAAGTATTCTTTTGTCTTTTGCATCTATATCTACTATTTTTTTATCCATATGTTACATTATGTTAATTATATTTAAAAAATTATACTTTTGTCAAAAAAATTATGAAAGTGATTTATATCTTTCAAATCGGCATACTAAACCATGAACACTAACACTGTCGATACAAAAAGGGAGGCATTTGAAAGAAAAGTTCTCGCGCGATTTGGACACGCAGTACAAATTATGGATCCAGACAGGCATTATTTGGTGTTCAAACGCCTGCAACCCTATTTTGACGGCTATTCGCCTACACAAGATGTACCAGGACTATACTCAGGTTCCTACGGTTTCAGCCCCTCGGCATCTGCACTTTATGCGAATGGTTTTAACCCAAGAGGGTTAAGCAAGGTGGCACCCTTCGGTCTTTTGTATGGAGATTTTGGAAATGATAATCTTTGCTTCACGTCAGTATTTTCCATCGGATATTTCAGAAAGCCAGGGAGCAAAGAAGGTGAAGACGGTTACATGATGATTCTCTGCCCTCAGGGTGATGCAAGCACGATGGATTTGGCAGTACGGTTCGCCAGAAATATACTGTGCGAGCAAGATATTCCGTGCGCTGGAGTATACTTTCGGTTTCTTGATTTTGTTCAGTGGAATACAGCTACCAGCTTAGGTCTTAGAAATATAAGTGGATACCCATGGCATCCAAAAGCAGTAAAAGAGGACGAGACGTTTTGCCATTCCAGTCTTTTTCTACCAAAAGTAATAGAATTAAGCGGCAGTGGTTTTCGGGTGCTTGACCTCCAGGATGCACCAGACAAATACCATCGTAGAAAATCACGGATGGCATTCAAGAGATTTGAGAATTTCCTTTCAAGAAATGGGTTGGAATTCTGCATGAAAAGATTGATGTCAGAAGATAGTGAAAAAAACTGCAAAATCGCAATGGAAATAATACGCTCAAATTTTGCACGGATGGATAATCACATATGTTCTGTTGCAGAAGATTATCTTGGAATTTGTGACCCACGAATCTTTAGGTTGCCGGATATTCATGCATATGTTGGCTATCTGGCCCGAGTGCCCATAGCCGTATTCATTGGCGAAGAAATTGCAGGCGGAAGCGTAGGGCTTTATACAGCAATAACATTGCATGATGCAAGACAAGTTCTTCCTGAGCTTGGAATAGCCCCTGAAAGCCAAAAAGCAATGGGGTTCAGCGCAGTATCAATGGCAGCTCAAATGCATTATTTTGCGAATTTGCTGGCCAAAGGAATAACTACTGTAAAGCTTGGCGGTTCTGAAACAAAAGAACTAGATGATCAAAAAAGACAACTTGGAGCTAAGGAAGATGAAACATACTGGCTTGCTCTAATGCGATAGTTTAAAGTAAATACTTCATTTCCCTTCTTTCGCAGCCTCAATCCTAGTGAAAACATTTTCCATCTTTTTGGCGAGCTCCTTGTTATTAGGGTGTCCATCCACTATTCCTTGGACTTGGGCAACCATCTCAGGATGCTTTGAGCCTATCCAGACAAGGATATCACCGCTCGTATTTGAATGGCCAGAGTTGAACATCTCCTTTATAATTCTGTTTAAAACCTCTGGAGAAACCCAGGAGACATCTTCATACATTGGTTCATGATGCAGGATTCTAGTCCCAAAAAAAGCAGTATAATTCTCTTTACCAAGCAGTGTCTCTACTGCAATTTTCCCAACTAACTCCTGCACTGGTTCTAGTTTGATCAGTTGTTCAAATGCTTCAGCTGATGCACGTATTTGATCAAGTTCGCATACGTCATGAATCGTTTCTCTTGGCTCCAGAAACATATTTTTTAGATGAGGGATTGCATCAGCTATTACGACTTTCTTTTCAGCAAGACTTTCAACAAGTTTCGCGGTTTCGCATCTTACTCTCACTCTCTTGTCTGCAAATAGCTGGTTATAATCCACTCTGAAATCATCAAAATTAACTACTCCATCTGTTACAAGACTCGCTATTGTTCTCAGTGCAAGAATAACGTCTGTTTCTCGTTTGCTTGAAAGCATATCCTGGACATGGTCCATCGCTTTTTCCAGATCTCCTTTTTCAACAGCACTGCGCAATATGCCATGAACCCTATCGAATGCGCCATCTTCGCTTCCTCCTTCTTCATTCAAACGGATAGTTGTAGCGTGAGCAATCTCTCTTAAGTATGGGCTGACATCTGTTCCAGAATATGATGCACTGCTCAATGCAAGCAATGCTTCCCTCTTGATTTGGCCTCTTTCTTTTAATCTTTCCACTATCAATGGAATCGCGTCAGGTATTTTTATCGCAGTCAATTCCTCTGAAAAGATATCTGTTGCTTCTGCAAAAACTTTTAATGCGAGTATAACTGCTTTCTTGTCTTTGGATTTAAGCGCATCCATCAGGCATTTCATCAATTTGCAGGTAGGATCATCTTCCAAAGACAGCGCTTTCGCAAGCACGTTTATAAGATCGTAATACTGCTCTGACCAAACCCAAGATGCTTCTAATACATGCGGGACAATCTCCTGATTAGAACGCAACAGTGCCACTGCTTCATCATTTTTCCCTTCTTTGATGCGCATTAAACATAGTACTGCGTTGAGCACCGGCTCTTCAGCTTTTTCCATATGACGCAAAAGAGTTCTTATTGTTGGTTTTTCCATTCTTTCAGTGTGTAATTGTTGTTTTCTCATGATTATCACGTAGCTAAAATTAGCTTATTATACAATGTACTATAACTGTTTTAAAGAGTATTGTCATTAGTGACATCTTTTAAAAGATAGCAATAACTATATAAAGTAATCATAATCTATATATAGTTATGAAACTTGAAGATTATGCGATCATACGTGCTACGAAGTCGATACTGACTCAGCCGATAAAGAGATTTTCCACAGTACAGCTTGCAAAAGAATCCAAACTCGCGCAATCCGCGGCAAGCTATGCATTGGAATACATGTTCAAAATGGGGTTGGTAACTGACGAGAAGGTAGGAAGAACGCACCAGTATCGGGCGAACCTTGAAAGTCCGCTTGCAAGGCAATGGAAAGTGTTTTTTTCAATCAGTGAGCTGGAAGACGCAGAATTCATCAAGAACATTCTCAAGCAGTCAAAAGCCATAACTAGCATAATTTTGTATGGAAGCGTTGCAGAAGGAAGGGACGACGAACTGAGCGATATCGACATATTGGTAATCGCAGATGTGGATTTGGAAAAAAAGAAAGCGATCCTTTCCCAGGCAAGCGGTACATCCAGAGAACTTAACATAACGGTGTATACTCCATTGGAATGGAGAAAAAAGGCTGAAAAAGACAAGATTTTTTATGATAACGTGATAATCCATTCAATCGTTCTTTATGGGCAAAAGCCAGTGGTTCTATGAATGCTATTGATAGATGTTTTCAAACAGGGCAATTGAAGAAATCCATCCCAGATATCGGAAAAGCGAAATCATCGATTAAGATCTCAGAGCAAAATCATGCAGACGCATTGATTCAGTTTGAGAACAAATGCTATAAATGGACGTTCATAGCTGCCTATGCGTCAATGTTTCACGCTGCACGTGCTTTGCTTTTCAAGGATGGGGTCAAGGAAAGAAGCCATTTTTGCCTTTGCAATTATGTCAAGGAAAAATACCGCGGAGTAATCGAGGAAAAATTCCTGAATGAATTGGATAATCTGAGAGAAGGCAGGCACGCCGTTTTATATGGAGACGAAGAATCAATAAAAACAAAAGAAGTTGATGAAGCCGAGGCGGATAGCGCGCTCAAGCTATCGAAAGGCTTTTTGAATGCGGTTAAGAAGCTGATCAAATAATCCGCTTTACGGTATTATCCTAAAGTAAATCCTTCTATTATCCTTTCCTTTATTCTCCAATTTGATCAATTCAATCTGCCCGCATTCCTTGATGTTCTTCACATGCGTTCCTCCATCTGCCTGTATGTCAATGCCTGGAATTTCAACAATTCTTAGTTCGTTGATCTGCGGAGGCAATGCAACTGCAAGTTTAACCACTCCCTCGATCTTCATGGCTTCATCTCGCGGAAGGGAATAAATCTTAAGCTCCACATCTCCCTTGAGTTTCTCGTTCGCTTTCTTCACTATTTCGTCAAACATGTTCCTGTCAAATGTTTCAAGGTTGAAATCAAACCTTATTTTATCCTCTTCAATTTGGTTTCCTGTAATTAATACATTTGCTTCTTTATGCATAGTGGCCCCAAGCACATGCGCTGCAGTATGGCTTCGCATGAGTTTATATCTTCTTTCCCAGTTAAGAATGCATTTTACGGCCGCGCCAGTGCTTATTCCTTCCCGATCAAGTTCGTGAATAATCTTTCCATCTTTCTTTGAGACAGCAACAACAACGTATTCTGTGCCATTTACAACTATTTTTCCAGTATCTGTTGGCTGTCCTCCTCCCCGAGGATAAAATAGAGTCTTATCAAGAATTATTTCTTTTCCGTTTGCTTCAATTACAGTCGCGTCGCATTCCTTCAAATATGAATCCGTCAAACAAAGCAGCTCTATCATGATTTTTTGATGGGAGCAAAGGTATTTATTGCTTGAGAGAGCAAGGTAATTATGGCAATGAAAACTGAGTTTAGGCCTGAAGAAAAAGAAGTCGGAACATCTGCTCTGAAGGCTGCAAAAGTAGGCTATACGACAGCTGAGCAGAACGCATTCGCAGTCATGAACCAGTCTGTAAAGGCTTTTGATAAGGCAATACTTCAATAGGTGTATCAATATGCCAAAAAACCAGAAACTAGCCAAAGACTGGGAATCATCCAAGATCAGGGCTATTGCCTCTACGCTGAAGAGTTTCAAAGGAGCTTCAGTCCAATATGCTTATGATAAAAAACAGCAGATATACAGCGTAAGCGCGAACCTTGACGGCAAGCCATACATTCTTTCATTAAGGATCGGTCCTGAAAGCATGGAGATGATGCTGACAGACAGACAGGGCAATATAGTAGAACATGTTGCCCAGACAGGTTCAGATATAAAATTCATACAGAATAAAGGCTGATTCACAGATTAGGGTGAAATTCTCATGTCCATAGAAAAAATAAACTCTGCAAAAGGCGCACTGAAATATGTGAAAGACGGAATGTGCATAGGATTAGGCACAGGCACTACTGTCAGAGAATTTATCCCATTGCTTGCAAAAAAGATGAAAGACGAAAAGCTGAAGATAACTGCAGTTTGCACTTCTTATGATACAAGAATGCTTGCGTTCGAACACGAAATATTTGTTCTTGAGCCAGACAATGCAACAAAAATCGATTTGGCAGTAGATGGAGCAGACATCGCAACGGCCAACGCACTTCTGAAAGGCGGAGGCGGCGCATTAACAAGAGAAAAAATAGTAGATTATGCTGCAAAAGAATTCCTAATTATAATGGATGAAGCAAAGCTGAAAAAAGAATTGGAAGGAAGAGTTGTCATAGAAGTCCTTCCTTTCGCAGTAGGTCTGGTCATCCAGGAACTGAAAAAAATCTCCCCTGATGTAAGTGTAAGATTCGGGGACAGAAAAGCAGGGCCAGTCATCTCAGACAACGGTAATTTCCTGCTGGACTGGACGATAAAAGTGAAAAACCCGAAAGAAATGGAAGAACGATTGAATTCAATACCAGGAATAGTTGAAAACGGGATATTCACAAAATTCTCAAAACTGATTATTGGAACAAAGACTGGTTTTAGGGAAATAGATTTTTCCAAATAAATCTCTCTTTGGATTACTATTTAAAGGTCCTAATACATATACTATTGTATGGCAGAAGTCTCAGAGCAAATAAAAAAAGAATTAAAAAAACCATTAGGCGACTTGATAGATCATTCCCAGCTTCTAGCAATAGCAAAGAAGTTCAAAATAATCGCAGTAGGAGATATCTCCACATTGATCTGCATACATAACTCAGTCCATCCGTTCATAGCTGTTTTTGATTTTCATTATATGCGACAGGTTTTGGACAGAGATAAAGAAGAACAGCTGGAGAAATATTTCAAGAAGTCCAGGATGTTCAAATTAAGGAACCCTGCAGGAACTATTTCAGCAGAAGCTGTTCCTCTTGCTGAATCGATGATGAGATCAGGCGGAGTGCTCAAAATTGACGGAGAAGAGGATCTGCTTGCATTGGTATTCATCGCACTCGCAGAAAAAGACACGGTTGTTATATACGGACAGCCGAATGAAGGATTAGTACTTGTAAAACCGAATTCTCAAGCAAAAATAAAATCAAAAGAAATCCTGAAGAAGCTCAATCTCCTCCAGAACCCTTCGTAAGGAAATAAAGAGATGTAAACGCTGCCAGTGTCCCTACTACTCCGACCCCAATAACTATCATGAAGTCGTCTTCAGGCCTTAGCGTCATCCAAAAATTTGCCAGTCCAACGCCTATTATCACAGCAAAGATAAAGGCGAGGACCTTTACGAATTTGCTTGCCATTCGTTTACCCTAAATCAGGAGCTGCTCCTGTCTGGGCCTTTGTAACTACAATGACGTCTTCTACGGATTTGACATTCTTGTACATAACGCTTTTCTCTCTTAGGACTTTCTTTGCATCATCCTTAGAAGATCCAGGAAGCTGTTCAAGCAACACTCTTGAGATTTCTCCGGTTTCAACATCTACTATGAAATCCTGGGCGTTGCCCAAAAACTTACCTGTGTCGGTAAAGATATCCATTCCGTACAGCCTTGAAAGCTTTGTTGTCATCTGATCACCAATTTGAAAGTAAATATCCGCTAAACTATATAAATCTTGGGCTTTGAACCAATAACCCTTTTAATAATAGAAGGATAAATAATTCCATGGCTTCTTTTCAGGAGATTTTAGCTCGAAAATCCCTTTTCAAGGATATGTCAGTACTATCTCCTCATTATGTGCCAAATGAACTTCCTTTCAGGGATTCACAGATAAAAGAGATTATGGAGACGCTGTCCCCTGCTCTGAAGAACCAGAAGCCAAGGAATATGTTTATTTACGGGAAGACTGGTTGCGTCTCCGGTTCTACGCTGGTATTCACCAATGAAGGATATAAGGAAATAAGATCACTATCCAGAAAAGAAAAAGTTTTGGCTTTTAATCTTTCTTCTAAGAGATACGAGTGGGAGGATTTTGATTTTCTTTCATTTAAAAATAAAGATAAATTGCTACGAATTACCTTGGATAATGGCTTGGATTTAGTTGTAACTAAAGATCACCCGCTTCTCACAAGCGACCTTCAATGGAAAAAAGCAGAGGAACTAAAGAATGGCGTAGATTTAATGGTCGGTTTTGAATTCCAGAACCCAAGTAAAATTGAGATTCCCCTGGCATTGGCGCGATTGCTGGGGTGTATAATAAGCGACGGAAGCATCAATCAAAAAAAGAAACACACTAAAGATGGCAGGGGTTGTTGGTACTATTCTGACAGACAACGTTTGAGATATACGAATAACGATTCCGTATTATTAAATTTAGTAAGAAACGACATATTAGAATTATTCTTCAACTGCACACCTTCTATCAGAAGAGAACAAAAGAACAGAAAAACGATGCATGTAGAGGTTATCTCCCACAAAATATGTGATTTTCTTTATTTTTCAGGTATTCCCAAAGGAAAAAAGAGCTATCTAGTCAGGGTTCCTAAAATTATCCTTAAATGCAGCCAAAAAGTTCAGGCAGAGTTCTTAAAAGCACTTTTTTCAGGAGACGGAACTGTCTCGAAAAATACATTTATGATTGAATACTACTCTAATTCCAAAGCACTATTGCAGGATATTTCTTTGATATTACATCAATTAGGAATACAATCAAAAATCCGCTATAAAAAATCAAAATGCAATGGTAAATTATTTGATTCCTACCGGCTATATATAAGTCGTGTGGATAATCTAACGCGATTTTACGAATTGATAGGATTTTATCATCCAGGCAAGCAAATGAGATTAAAGGAAATGCTTGAAACTAAATATCTGCTGAAAAGAAATTATAAGCGAGATTCATGTATTTCTAAGATAATACAAATAAGTGAAACATATGAGGACACAGTTTATGATCTTACTGTACCTAAAAACCACAATTTTATCTCAAATGGAATGATCTCACACAATACTGGAAAAACCTGTTCTGTGAAGAAAGTCATGAACGAATTCAATCTGGTGGAATCCTCCAATTCAGTCATGATGTATCTCAATTGCCGCATCTATAATTCGCTCTATCGCATACTCCAGAAGATGCTCAAACAATTCGTCCCTGAGTTGGATAAATCAGGATTCGGGCTTCCGTTCCTTTATGAAAAGCTGATGTCAGAAGTTGGCAAAGGCAAGCAGTTCATACTTATTCTTGATGAAATAGATATGGTGAGGAACATAGATGAACTAGTCTATACGCTCACAAGGGTTAACGATGAAGTGAAGAACGGCGGGATAACAATGGTTGGCATTTCGAACAAGCTTTCCTTCAAGAACAGCCTTGATCCGCGCAGCAGGAGCAGCCTTTATGAAACAGAGTTGCTTTTCCCTCCATATACCTCAGTTCAATTACAGCACATACTTCAAAATCGTGTAGACAAAGGTTTTGAGCAGAATGTGGTTGAGTCATCCGCAGTCAATCTCGCAGCAGCGATCACTGCACAGGAATGCGGTGATGCCCGTTATGCACTTAAGCTTATGCTGAAAGCAGGAGAAATTGCCCAACAGTCAAACAAGACGAAAGTAAATGATGAAGATGTAGAGCTTGCAAGGAAAAAAGTTGAGATAGACCTTGCAGCAGAAACTATCGCTTTGCTTCCAGACAATCTGAAAATGGTACTATATGCGATTTCCTCGCTTACTCTTGGCGGTTCTCGTTATTCACGATTAGATGGGATGGAAGAAGGTTTTCTTTTTTCCGGAGAGGTTTACGAAGAATATGTGAGGATTTCCAACTCATTGCACAAGAAGCCAAGAAGCGCAAGATGGTACAAGGAATATCTGAAGGATTTGGAAATGCTTGGTTTGACGATGTCTACCCCTAGCAGCAAAGGAGTGCGCGGTCATACTACTTTGATAAAACTTGGTTATCCTGCTAATGATATAAATGATTTATTGAAGAAGTCGCTGGGGTTGCAGTAATTAGAATTTTCCAGCAGCTATTTTTTCTGCAATCTCCATGAGTATTTTTGGCGGATCTATGTGTTCAGCTAAGCCTACTTTAAACATTGATCCTGAATTCGAAGTACGATATTTCCACTTCCAAACGTATTCACCACTTTTTTTCTCAAGACTGAAGTGATTTGTTTCTGCCCGCAATACTCCTGCAATTTCTTGATTAGTGATATCTGGAAATACTTTTCGGAATGCAAGTGAAATTTCATATGCTCCTCTCTTTAGCAAAAAATCACATATCTCTTCTGGTGTTTTTCCAATTTCTGCTTTTTTCACCAATTCTTTATATATTGATTTTGTTCTATCAAATGAAAATTTTCTCATTCTAGTATCTGGTGTCATTTCTTTTCTAGTTTCAATCCTTGAGGTATTTTCATCTCCAGATTTTTTTCCTGGTTTACAATCCGCATCAAGTTGCAATCTTACCTCTTTGATAATCTGAGAAATTCTTTGCTCGCTTATTCCAAAAATTTTTCCTATTTCCGTATGGTTCATTCCGCTTATCTTCAGCGCCAGTATCGTTTTTGTTCTATCTGATAATGGTAGGTTGCTAATCGCCATAAGTTCTTCTATTCCTGCTTCATCGCTAGCTGCTCCAATATGTTCCACAGAATCAATATTGCAGACTACTGCCCGTTCCTTTTTACTAATGGTTCTTATCAGATTTCCTTTAGTTTTTAGGAAATTTTTTATTTCGCCTTGTATGTAATATTTAGCATATGCCGGAATTGTTCCTTTTTTTGGATCGTGTTTGTCGATAGCTTTGATAAGTCCGACAGTTCCAGTTTGTATGATTTCTTTAGGATTAAATCCCCGTTCCGCGCCCCATGAAAAAAATATGCCTCCAAAATACCAAACGCACCACATATGATCTTTAATTAATTTTTCACGTTCTTTGTCATGTGTTCTGTCAATTAAGGGATTTTTTTTTATTCGTTCAGAAGAAGCGGGTTGCGTAGTTATTTGTTTGGAGTGCATTTGATCAACTATTGTCTGCGATGTAAAAAAACACTAGTTATCTAATGTGTATTCGATAGATTATTTACAATATTGGCTTCAACCTTTCAAGCAACAAATCAAACTTAGTATATCCTGCTTTTGAATTGAAATGGCCAGCATTAGGTACAAAATTTAATTTTACATTCAAATTCTTTGCAAGCTCTTCGCCATTTCCAAGCGAAACATATGGGTCAGTATCTGATTGAAAAACTATGAATTGTTTGGCTTTTTTTATAATCGATTTCCAATCGAATGAGAAACTACTGAAGCTGCTATCCCGGTCGTAATTTAGAATTGGACGGATTCCTATCGGTGTTCCCACAAAACAAGCTGCTTTGATTGGGTATTTCAACTGTTCCAATATTTTCAAGGTAAAAATTCCACCTAAGCTATGACCAATGAGAATAGTGTCTTCGTTTATATACTGCTCATAATTCTTAAACACTGCAAACCATTCAGCTATCTTTGCTGGAACTTTTGGTGGTGAAGGAAATTGTGGAACAAAGACAACGTATCCTCTTTTTTCTAATTCCTGCTTTAGCCAGGGAAACCAATTTTCTTCTGGGTATCCTTCTGTCCCGTGGATAATAATCGCATTTTTCATAACGCTAGGGGAGGGATTTGAACCCACGGACGCTTTCGCGCAACAGGTTTCCATCGTGAGTCGGGACGCAGAACGCGAGACCCAAGACACATAGCAACCTGCCGCCCTACCAGTCTAGGCGACCCCAGCATAGATAAATCGTAGAACGATTTCGATAAACTTGAAATCCAGCGGGATTTCAAGGATCCCTAAACTTCCGCAGAAGTTTGGGGGCTAGTACGATTCGATAATTGAATATTTGTTATTACTTCAACTCTCCTTTAAACAACCTCTCCCCAAGCAGCTAATCTCCATCTTTGGTTTATTCTTCTGCTCAACGCAGTTTTAGTGCCTGGTTCGATTATCATGAGTTTCTTGAGCTGTACTGTTGCTATTCCCTTTCCAAGTGAAACAACTACGCCAACATTAGTCGTCGTGTTCGCATTCACAACTATCGCTTCGTTCTGCTTCAAAGGAGGGTTTTCCACATCCGTCCTTTTCAGCAATTCATATTTGATCTTCACTGTATTAGTGGCTTCTGGCAATTTCCCCTCATGGCTTATTACCGAGCCTATCAATGAATCTGATTTCGTTATTGCAGGATCCAGGTTTGTTCCGACTGCGATCAATCCACCTGGAATCGCTTCCTGTAGTTCATCATTCTCTTCTCTTAAGCCAACCACTGTGAATTTAAGCGGAACAGGTTTCCCACCTTCTTTTCTGGAGATGCCTGGTCTTAATTCGACTTTGTCTCCTACCTTTATGGCTCCAGAGACTATGGATCCGCCGAAAACCCCGCCCTTCAATTTCTCTATTTCTGTTCCAGGTTTGTTTATATCAAATGAACGTGATACATACATCCTTAGTTTAGCTGATTTATCTCTTTTAGGGGTAGGAATTGTTTTTTCTATCTCACGAACAAGCTCGCTTATGTTTACATTATGATTAGCAGAAACCGGTATTATAGGTGCATTCTCAGCAACAGATCCTTTGAGGAAGTCTCTTATCTGGTTATACTGTTCTATTGCCTTCTCTTTCTTAACTAAATCTATCTTAGTCTGCACCACTATGATCTTCTTTATCCCCATTGCATTCAGGACAAGCAGATGCTCTGCTGTCTGTGGCTGAGGGCAGGGTTCATTCGCTGCGACTAGGAATAACGCTCCGTCAAACAGCGCTGATGCAGAAATAGCAGTAGTCATCAATGTTTCATGGCCTGGCGCGTCAAGGAATGAAATTCTTCTAAGTAGTTTTCCCTTCCCTCCGCATTTCGAGCATTTCTCATTGAACGCGTATTCATCGCATTTCTCGCAATGATAGGAGTTTGCATCAGCATAGCCGAGCCTTATTGAGATTCCTCTCTTCAGCTCTTCGCTATGCGTAGCAGTCCATTTTCCGCTCAATGCCTTTGTTAAGGTTGTTTTGCCATGGTCGACATGACCAAGCAACCCAATGTTAACTTCTGCCTGCATCCATTCACTTCTTGGCAGCTTCCTTCTTCGGGAATAGCTGTTCAAGAGCAGTTGGTCCTGCCTGTGCGACCTTCATGTTGACCTGCGCAGTGTCTTGAGAAACAGTGTTTCCTCTGAGCATCTTCTTTTTCCTTTCCCCCTGTCTCTTAGGTCTGAAGCCAGGTCCTTCTGCAATCAATGCAGTGACTTTCCTGTTCTCAGCAATATCCTTTCTCATCGGGAATCCGCTTGTGTCGCTTCCGCCGGTTATCACAAATGAATAGCCTGCGGCTCCGAACATTCCACCATCTATGGTTTCGCCCATCTTCTTTCCTATGAGTCCGAGTTCCTTTCCTTTTTCAACATCTGCCTGGTAACTTTTTCCAGTCTTAGTATCTGAAATCACTATTTTCATCAATACACCTCTTGCTAAATAGAAAACAGCATAAAAGGTGTGTGACCATTATTTTATAAACATTAACGTGAGGAGGCAACTGCGTGAATTTAAATTCTTGCGGTAGTAATCTATGCGTGGTATCATGAACAGTAGATTCATACTTGGATTATTACTTGTTGGAATATTGCTGGCAGGATGCATAAATCTTGGCGGTCCTGCAGCTCCTCAGGAGCAGACTCCTACTCAGGAGCAACCTACTCCTGAAGTTAAAAGGCCAAGCCTTAATATCCTCACTCCTCTGGAAGATGCGGTGATAAAGACCGAGGGAGATTTCACTGATGTGGAAGTGACGATTGAAACCAGCGATTTGGTTGTCAAAACCCCAGGAGGCAAGAACAAAGTTGGTGAAGGTAGCTTTTATTATATGATAGATGGTGTCAACGGCATGGCCAGCGTGAACAAAAAGGTCACGTTCCCTAAAGTTGCTGTCGGAGAGCATACTTTAACTGTTGAAATCAAGCAGAACGACCAATCATCTTATTTCCCTAAGATAGTGAAGAGCGTGACATTCAAGGTTGAGAAAATCTCTACGGAATACGTTCCAAAGACCTATACTGTCAACATGAAGAATATGGCATATAATCCAGCACAGATAACAGTCCATGTCGGAGACAGCATAACTTGGGCGAATGAAGATTCCATGCCGCACACAGCTACAAGCACAGGGAACTTCAATACGGATACTATTCCGAGTGGCCAGTCAAAGACAGTGACGTTCACTAAAGCAGGAACGTTCGATTATTTCTGCATAGTTCATCCTAACATGAAGGGAATAGTTGTAGTGCAGGAGTAATCTCTTTTTTTATTTCTCTATTTTTTCCAAAGCAGAGACGATCAGTCTAACCCCTATTCCACTAGCTCCTCTTTCCATATATGGGTGTGAACCGCGTATATTATCCACGCCTGCGATATCCAGATGCGCCCATTTCGTTTCTCCTACAAATTCCTGCAGGAATTTGGATGCGGTAATTGAACTAGCTTCTCCTATTTCACTGCCAATATTTTTTATATCTGCGAAATCGCTTTTTATGAAATCAGCATACTCTTTCCAGATCGGCAGTCTCCATACTCTTTCCCTGGTCTCTTCCCCTGCTTCGCTCAATATCTTTGCAAGATTATCATCATTAGTGAACAATCCTGCAGCATGAGGTCCAAGGCAGGTTATTATCGCTCCTGTCAGCGTAGCCAGGTCTATGATTGCTTTTGGTTTTTTCTCAGCAGCAAACGCAAGCGCATCTGCAAGAATCAGCCTTCCTTCTGCATCAGTATTCAATACTTCTATAGTCTTTCCATTGTATGCAGTGATTATGTCCCCTGGCTTCTGTGCGGTTCCTGAAGGCATATTCTCTGTCAATGGCATCAAACCCGTAACACGTATGGGTAACTTTAGCTCTGAAAGAGCCCTCATCACTCCAAGGACAACCAATGCCCCTGTTTTATCATATTTCATCTCATGCATGCCTTTCGAAGGTTTCAGTGAAATGCCACCGGAATCAAAGGTTATGCCTTTTCCTACTATGCAATATAGCGGCAGTTCCTTTTTCGTCTTATTATATTCAAGAACAACCAATGCAGGAGGCAATACGGATCCCTGGTTCACAGCAAGTATCCCGTTCATCCCAATTTTTTTCAACTCATCTTTCTCGTAAATCGTCACACCAAGCCCGATTTCTTTAGCCAGCTCCTTCGCAAGTCCTGCTATCCTTTGCGGAGTCATGATATTCGCAGGGGTTTCATCCATCTCGCGCACATAATTCTGGCATTGGGCAAGCATCTCCCCTTTTTTGATCGCATGAGAAACCGATTCGCTGCAGATTACTAGTAATTCCTTCAATTCTGCTGGTTTATCTTCTTTTGACGTCTTGAATTTTGTGAATTTATATTCTGCAAGCACTGCACCTTCAGCAACAGACTGCGCGAACTTCTCGAATCTTTTAGAAAGGATCAACGCTGCTTTTTCGCATTTAGAACCTTTCGCAGCCCTGACAACTGCTCCAGCAACTTTTCTGAAAGAATCAGCATCAACTTCATTCTCCTTTCCAAGACCATAGAACAATACTCTTGTTCCTTTTCCAGGATTAACCAATGATTGCTGGCCAGATTTACCTTCAAATTCCCCTTTTTTCAAAGAATCGTATGCTTCAGAGAATGCCTTTGGGGCTTGTTCTCCCTCAAGCAATGGAACACCAATCAATTCAGAGCCTGTTTCATAAGACGCAACGTTCTTGACGGTTATTTTCATAATCATCCCTGTTGTTATAAAATCAGGGTAGCATTATAAAGATTGGGTACTAGCTTCTGGCTACTAGCACGTGACTAGTTGCTAATGGATGACTAATAAGCTACTGATTTTTAAGGAGATATACTGTCATATCTATGTTTCCAATTTCCGGATTGCTATTTATTTTAATGCGTCTGGAGGGTGAGTACTTTGATAAGAATGGAATTAGACAGGAAAAAAGATACTATTTCAGTTAAGGAACCGGAAAGCGTCTCTTCTTTGCAGAACGGCCATTATGGCAACATGAAAAAAGGCATAATCTACCTCAACCCAGAGGAAGTGCTGTATATAATGGATATCCGTAATGGAAAGGTCTTTGATGAAAGCGGGAATCAATATTCATTCAATGATGTCGCTTCCCAGTTTTTGAAGATAGAAAAGCTTCTTGCCCGTTATCTAACATATAAGGATTGGAGAGACAAAGGTTTGATACTTCGTTATATGAATGAAGCATCAGGAAACTACAACCGCACTCATGCCAAAAAATATACTCATTCTGAATTCAAGATTGATTCATATGGATTTGACGGATTGTTTTTCCCTGAAGATCTCCAGACTGTGATTGATGATGAAGTCGTAGCAAAGGATCTTTATGAAAAGCATTGGCTTGGGCAGTTCGGCACTTATAAAGCCGCGCATCGAGGTAAAATAGGCAAACTTGATATCTACGAAACGATATTCCTGATGAAGCACGGAAGCATCAAGCTGAAGAACAAAGATATCACGGTGAATAAAATTCTTGAGCTTGCAGAAGACCGGATAAAATTCTTCTCAGATATGTATTCTGTCTATGAAGACTGGAGGCTCAGGGGCTACGTGATAAAGACAGGATTCAAATTTGGGACTCATTTCAGGCTTTATTTCCCAGGCGCATCTCCGATAAGAGAAGGAGACGAATGGATGCATTCAAGGCACGTAATTCACGTGTTCTCAAGGAAGAGCAAGATGCTTATCTCAGAATGGGCAAGAGCGATCCGTGTAGCCCACTCAGTCAAGAAAACATTCATCCTTGCAATTCCTGGAAAGAAATTAGATATAAAAGTCAACAATAAGAAACCAAGAGTGGATTTCTTATTGTATCATAGGAAAAGGGACGGGATCGAGAATCCGAAGGATGACAAGCCGAAATATCTAATGCTGTCGCTTACTGAAGATGAATATATCGGAGGAGAAGGCTTGGCAGAGGCTTTGTTCGAGGCAAGGCATTATGGATTAGAATTGATAATGGCTATTTCAGATCGAGAGAGCAGTGTCACCTATTATGCGATAAAGAAAATTGATCTTCCAAAAAGCGAGTATGAATATTTCGAGATTGAATGGGTGCAACCATAACTATTTTACAGTAGTGATCAAACTTGCAGTTGCAAACCTAGTTCCAATCCCTTCGGCATCGTTTTCGTAGTTATACCAAACCACTATTTTTCCGTTGAATTTTGCATTTGACTGTAACCGAAGTGGTTTTCCGGTTTTATCTAGGCAATTGATTGGACCATATGTTGCATTTCCATTAGATTCAAGCGTGGTTTCGTATTCAATAGCAGTACTCTGAGATGGCGCTTCGAAATTCTTTTCAACACAGGATATGCCGTGGATTTTTACGTTTTTTCCAAACATATTGATCAATGTGATCTGGACATAGGCTACGCCGTCTTTGTTATAAACCTGCGGCATTTCTTTTGAACAGCTGAATGGCACATTGAATAAACAAACTGATTTCTGTTCTGTAAAATAAGTATCTGAAGGCAAAACGCACCCGAAAATCAAGACAAAGATTAAAACGGAACCGACAAATGTATCACGAGACATAACTTTACGACCTTTGGTTTTCTAACCAGAATCGCATCCTCCCCAACCGCATGAATAACAGACTTTGCATCCTTCCTGAAAAACAAGACCTGCCTCACAAGCAGGGCAAACTCCCTTTTTTATTTTTTCGTTGTCTGTCATCGAGAACACCGTTCGAGATATTTGCCAATGTTTTTCTCATTGGCAATTTATTCTTACACCAGCAATGTATATTCCTTTTCCATTTAAAAAGACATCTTTTACATTCGTTATTTTTAACCCTCCGAGTTTTACCAAATGACACAATATGAGTTAGCTACTAGCTCCTGGCTACTGGCTACTAGCTACTAGCCTGAGCCAGCAGCCAATCTGTATGTAACGTTTAAAAATTCTGTATTAATATACTCACCCATGTGCAATCTTCACCTGGAAGGAACAAGAGCTATTTTAGATATGGCTAAATGCCCTTACGAATTCGCTTCTCCTGAGTTTCTGAATCTTCATCTCAAGGACCTCGCGACGATAGAAGCCCCTATCAAAACGATACGATATGAAGAAGAGATCGTCGTAGAACTCGATGAGGAAAAAACATCGGTTCTAACAGAATACGCAGGAGTAATCAGACAGGTGGAAACCCTTCTTCTCAGGGAAGATATTTACGGCATGAAGCAGGATCCTCAATTCGATTCAAGGCGGGCAAAGCTCAGGAAATTTTATGAATATACTTTCATGAACCCGCTTTTAGCAGGACGTGAATTAGAAGAACACAAAGAAGAGCTGCCTGAAAAGTCAGCATTCGTTCCAGGATATCAGAAGTTCCGCGCCTGGGTGAACGGCATACTGAAAAGATTCACAGAAACAAAACTTTACAAGCTTGTAGAAAAAACAGGGGATTTCCGTGCAGCTTTTCTTGGAATGATAGGACTGAAGAGTTTATACTTCGTTCCATCATTGGTCTTGGACATACCTGAAGGCGCAGTCCCAGTAAAAGGCCATGAAGGGAAATATCCATTGCCTTATGGAATAGAGGTTCAGATATACGAAGTTCCAGGAGAGGAAGCATATCTTTATGTGCAGAAGAACAAGCTGATAGATGAACTCTCTCAAGACCTCCAGAAGCTCCTAAAGCGAGTTATAACCGATCAGATGAAGGAGAAATTCGAGAATCAGGATTATAATATATTGATGGATGTTAAGACAAGGGAATACCGCCAGTATTTCATGGATCAGGCGATACTCCAGGGGATAAAGATAGATCAGCACCAGGCCCTTGCGATGGGAAGAGAAGCAGCAGCATGGGTAGTCGGTCTTGGCGCACCGATAGAGAACATGTCATTGGATGCGGATAACATAACTGATGTTTATGTAGATGCAGAAAATTCCCCATTGTATATAGAACATGTGAAATTCGGGGTATGCCACACATTGAACAGATATAACCGTGATTTGCTGGAACATGCATTCAAGAACGTAGTATACACTCTGAAAGGAAGCAGGAAATTCGATGAATCCAATCCTATAGTCGACGTTGTCCTGAAGCGTCTATCCATGAGGTGCCACCTCCAAAGGCCTCCAGCAACATTCGATGAGCTCCAGGGTGCATTGAGGATAATGAAAGAACAGCCGTTCACATACCCAGAATATCTTTACTATCATTCCATGACTCCTTTCTTCGCAGGATATGATGATGTGATGGTTTCATTGGGTTGCAGCGAAGCAGTCCTTGGTGTCAAAGGTGTCGGGAAAACCGCATTCACAGCAGCAAAGATAACTGCTATAGGAACCACAAGAAGGATAATTCCGGTCCAGGATATCGAAGAATTCCCTGTCCGTGCATTCAGGAAAAGAGGTTTCCACATGGGTGCAGCAAGGGTTCAGAGCTCTGATATAGAAAGCTCAGGAGCGACTATGAAGGAATTGGACCTTGTATCAATGGCAAATGCATTGCTGAGGATGGGTGACGCTGCATTGATAATCAACGAAGTCCGTTCCCGTGTAGCAGTCCAGGGTATAATCAATCTGTTGAACACCCAGCCAGGCGTATTCCTGCTCTACAACCTGCATGCGGAATCATTGAAGGATATCCAAGACCGTCTGGAACTGGTTTTCGGCATTCCTGCGGCCAGCATGCTTGCAACTGACAGATATACTTTCCTTAAGAAGATAAGGTTCGGAAGAAAGGGAAGGCTTTACCGTGTTCTTGGATATGAATACGAAAGCGACCTTGATGAAAAGAAGTTCGTGGAGATATTCAGGTTCAGGAGAGGGGACAATATAGATGCATGCGTGCTTGAGCCGAAATTCATAAGGAATCCAGAAGCTGCCTCATGGAATTTCGATAAAGTTGATCTAGCTAAGCTTGAGAAGAACCTTGATATCGCTTTCGTTCCGCCTGCATTGAACAGGAGATGCGAAGAAAAAGGGATCTCCCCCAATCAGTTCATACTTCAGGCATTTTTCAAGGGAAAGATGTACTACGACATCTATTCCGCAAGCGAAGAGATGAAGGATAAATTGCTTCTGGAGCTGGACTTTGTCCTCAACTGCAATACTGCTGCAAACAAGCTGTTGGCATCCATGGAACAGGAGTCTGGTGAAGTGGATTTCCCAGAGGCAAGGAAGAAATGGGAGCCGATGTTCAAGGAAATCCTCAAGAAAGAGCTTGCAGAAAGGAAAGCGCAGCAATAAAAATAATTCCCTTCATTCTTTTTTCTAATCACGGGCCTGTAGCTCAGCTTGAGGTTTGGGTAAACCATACTTCCTGAAATGGATAGAGCGGCACCGTCCTATCTAATACGGATAGAGGTGAAGGTCATGAGTTCACGATTGTTGTTTTGAACACCATTCGGCTCAAAAATCTCATCTGGCCCGATTTTTCTTTCTTATTTACTTCTGGTCGTTGACAGACTGATCTTGTTTATTGGGCTCGTAAATTAGTCTAAGCACATTTGCAGCTAAACGCCTTATAGATGAATACATTTCTTCGCTAGTTGTTGCAAGATCCCAAAGAACTGATGCTGCTGTAGATTTGCATAATTCAGGATTAACTTTTGCGAACAGTGAAAGTACGTTTAATGCACGTCCACTAGTCGTCCTTGTAGTATCAGGTTCATATACTTCGCTTTTTTTACTACAATCTATCGATCCGGCATTTAGAGTTATCAAAGATAAAAGTTTTGGAGTCATCCAGGTCACATCTCCTGGTGCGTATAATCCTTCTTGGGTTAGAACAGCAAGTGCATTAAAACGCACTTGAGCTACATCAGACTCTAGCGCTTTTTCTAATATTGGAATAACTTTTCCACACTCTGCTTTTTGCAATATCATTTTCTGTAAGATATGTGTTACTCCGAAGGACTTATCATGATCCGAATTAAGTAACATTGCTTCAAGATTTTTGTAATCCACTCCAGTTGCATCGCCTCGTTCGATTAGTTCTGCTATAATAGATTTCAATTGCCAGTTTTCGCGTATGCCATTTGGGCCCTCATTGAATAATACTGTAAATGGTTTTGAGTCGATTGGAATTAATGGATCTTTCCATCTAATAATATTGCCAAATACATCTAGAGCCGAATCAATTTCTGTTTCTTTTTTGCTGGAAAGCTTAGTATATAAAAACTGCAGCGCGACCTTTCTTGAGGTCTCATTCAGTATTATTGCCGAAAATGCTTTGACTGCCCCATCCCAGTTATCCTTATCATTTGTAATAGCACTGAAAATTACTTCGCAAGATGTTGAAAGATTCTCCGTGTGCCCTGCTCTTTCAAGAACAGACAAAACTTCTCTTCGCACATCTTTACTTCTGTGAGTTATATGCGATAAAATCAATGGTAATGCTTCTGTAATTGGCATATGCAATGCTACTCCGTTCAGGGTTTCAGCGGCACCTCTCATGAGTTTTGCATCTCCACTTGAAAGCGCTTCCAGTAGCAATGGCATAATCTTTTTTTTCATGCCTTCCTTCTTCATGGTCTCGCTTAGAACAGAGGTTGAACTCCATTTGAGGCCATTGTCAGAATCGTCAGTAAAAAGATCAATCATGCCTGGAATGAGTTCTGGAGAGTTGCATAAAATAGATACGGCCTCTTCGCATCTTTTGTAGTCTCTTATTAATTTTACAAGTTCTGCCATTTTTTTAACTGGTTCTTCGATCATTGGTATCTTGTGACCTTTTGCCAATGTTTTTAGAATTGCAATCCTGCCTTTTCTTTCTTCTTGCGTTCCGAATCTTGTTTGATCAAAAGTACCTTTCATAAATTCACCTTCTAATTAAATAACTCGAAGAACAATTATTGGCAACATTTTAAATGAGTTGTGGGTTCTTGAAGTAGATTCTTCTTTTTCATTTGTATCTTTGGTTTGTTCGCACTCTTTGAAGTTTTTCTAGTTTTTTAAAACCAACTGGTCTTATACTATTTATATGATTCCTGAATTAGCAGAAACATTCACACGCGCAGTAGAAGAAAACTTAGAAGATAAAATAGCAGTTTCTTTTTCTGGAGGATTAGACAGCACACTAATTGCGCATATCTCAAAAAAACATGCGGAAACAATGCTTTTTTCAGTAGGAACAAAAGGCAGTGAAGATCTTGAATTTGCAATAAAGGTAGCAGAACAGCTTAAACTTCCGCTGTGCGCAAATGAATTTGAAGAAAAGGAAATATTGGAGTTGTATGAAAAATGCTATTCTCTTGTTCCATCTGATTTGCTCCACGTTGAATTGCTAGTCCCGGTCTATAAAGTCGCTGAGCTTGCAAAAACAAAAGGATATGATACTCTCCTATTTGGTTCAGGCTCAGAGGAATTATTCATTGGTTATGATCGTTATTTCACTTATTATCAGGAAGGAAAAGACCTGGACTTAATTCTAAGAGATGAATTCTCATCATTAAAAGACAGGGAAATACTTATGATAAAGAAAGTCTGCAGGAAATTCAATGTAGAAGCCAGATTTCCGTTTTACAATCGTGATCTTGCAAAGATGGTGTTCTCAATTCCAGTTGAGGAACGGATGGCTGACCGTGAGCTGAAAAAGTGCGTCCTGCGTGAAGTTGGAAAGCTTCTTGGAGCCCCAGATATCGCATTGACCAGGAAAAAACGCGCTATGCAGTATGGAAGCGGAGTGCATAAGATACTTCTGAAAAACAGCGAAGAGATAAATACGAAGTTTCCTGGTTGATTATTTCCTCTCCCCGTATTCTTCTTTGAATCTATCATACTCAACAAGCATATCCTTTGTTATCGATGGGCGCCTTCCAGCGATTATCTTCAGTATCGTCTGTTCATCTATCTTGAATTCTTTGCCTGAAAGTTTTCCTCTTACTGCCTGCATCTTTGCTTCCTGGCATATTCCTGCGATATCTGCACCTGAGAATCCATCTGTCTGGGCAACTGCTTCCTTGAACTCTATCTCTTTAGCGAAATCTCCAAGATGGATTTTGAAGATCTCTTCCCTTCCTTTCTCATCAGGAGGAGGGATGTAGAATATCTTGTCAAACCTTCCAGGACGAAGTATCGCTGTATCAAGCAGTGCTGGTTTGTTCGTCGCACCCATGACTACCACGCCTTTCAGCTCTTTCAATCCATCCATCTCATTGAGCAGTTGCCCAACGACTTCTGAGGATACAGCCATCGCTCCTCTTGCAGGAACAAACGTCTCTATCTCGTCTATGAATACTATTGACGGTGCATTCTCGCGTGCACGATTGAACGTATCTTTTATCACTGTGACTGCCTGGGTATATCCAAGCTTCATTATCTCTGCACCGCTGAGCGACTGGAATGATGCTTTCAATTCATTGCTCGCTGCCTTCACGATAAGTGTTTTACCAGTACCTGGGGGTCCAAACAATAATATGCCCTTGCTTGGCTTGATTTTATACTCCTTCATCAGGTCTTCCCTGAGCAAAGGCAGTTCTATTGTCTCAAGCAGAGTCTGTTTCACAGCATCAAGGCCAGCAACATCTTCCCATTTCACTATATTTTCGCGTTCTTTCTCCTCTTCTTTCACAGAAGTACTTCTCTGGAAGTCCAGCTTGAATTTCTCGTATTCCTCAAGCTGTGCGATGCCTGTACTTGGTTTCATCTTCTTGATCGTTTGCTTCAAATGATCCATGGAAATAGGAACAACAACTCCGCTGACAGTTGCTTCCTTCGCAGCCATCCTTTTGGCTTCATCAACCACGTTCTTTATGTCTGCACCCGAGAACCTCTCGGTCTTCCTTGCAAGTTCATCAAGATCTATGTTTCCGTCTATTGGCAATTTGGAGAGATGGACTTTGAAAACTGCTTTTCTTCCATCTTTATCTGGTAAATGCATGTAGATTATCTTGTCGAACCTTCCAGGTCGTAATAAAGCAGGATCCAGTTGGTTAGGCACGTTTGTCGCACCCATTATAAGCACAGGCTTTGTTTTTCCTTTGAATCCGTCTATCTCCTGAAGCAATATGCTCAGCACTCTTGGGCCGACATCATCCGCGCTGTATGCAGTTCTTTTCTTTCCTATGGAATCTATCTCATCAAAGAACAGTATGCATGGCGCGTTATGCCTTGCTATGGAGAATATCTCGGAAATGTTCTTCTCACTGTTGTGCGCGAAAATGCCCCCGAATCCACCCACAAAATTCTGATGGGTATCTACAGAAACATCATATACGAATTTCTCGTCTTTCACCCGTTTTATCTCCTCTACCCTATCCAAGTAGATATCATTTTCGATATGTTCAAGGAATTCCAAGTCATCTGCAAATTCGCTGTCTCCAAGCACATCCTTGCCTATTGTTGCCGAGTTGCTCCATTTTGGCAGAGACATGCATATCTTATCCCTTAGTGCATCGGTTATCGGTATCTGTTCAGTTCTGTTCCAATTTACGGCGCGCATGGTGCTGTCAAGCCTTTGGTTTCTTTTTGTATCTAAAAATCCTATCTCTTTGAATTTGTCCAGGTTTTTTCCGCCAGTGAAACATATCCTGCGGGACCGGGTTCCGTTCCATTCTTTCCTTTCATACACTGTTCCGACAATTCCAAAATGCAGGAGCAAATATAAGATATGGTCCGCTAATTCATTACTTACCGTAATCGCTTCTACTGTCGCAACTCCTTTTTGGTTTTCATAAATGCTTCCATCTCCGCTGAAGTATCCTCTTAGCAGTGCAGCAAGGTTTTGTCTGTTCAAATTGAATGACAGTTCTGGCATTTTTTTACGGTTGGCTCCATGTTCTAATCCGAGTATCTCTTTGAATAAGACATATAGCGGTCGTGAACCAATGTAGATGTCCCGCCCCTTCCCCTTCTTATATACGGTTATCCTTCCGAATAACGCTGTGCAAAGTTTTGATATCTTCTCTAATTCGTCTTGCGAAGTGCTGATCCTGAGCGTGTCCTGTCTGTTGTAACTGCCCTCAGCTATCCAAAGACCGATGAAGGTCGCCATCTTTTCGTCGATTTTTATCGCTCCGGGCAATCTCTTGCTTCCCGTCCCTATCAGGATCCGCGATGGGTTGATTTCAATTCCAGCGTCCATCATCAGCTTTAAAAATTTCTTAACTCCGACTCCGATATTTCTTTTTGTGAGTTGGTTGAGATATTGCGTTTTGCAACCTAGTATTTTTGCCGTCCTTTCTTTCCCCAACTTCTTTATCGCATCTTTGAGGTATTTTGGAGCGTTTTTTATCAGCAAGCCATGATCATCGTCTTTCAATTTGTTGAGGATATCGATCGAATCAATCGTTCTCTCTGGTATTGGAACGTTTTTAGGTATCGCAATATACGACTTTCCAGCGACCAATTTTGATGTCGGTACGCTTTGTATGCGTGTCCCTTCCAGAGCGAATAGTGAATGATAATCTGTAACTTTTATCCTTCTTCCAGTTCTTGTCCTTACTTCGTAAATTGGAGATGTGCAATTGTGCTTTATCCAGTCGGTTATATCTGAGAAAACTGCATTTCCGCAGGCATCAAAACTCAGAACTTTTACTTCTTGTTTTTCTTCAACGATCTTTCCGATCTCTGCAAGGCGGATTTCCTTGTTTTTATCCTGAATCAGAAGTCTTTCTTCATATGGCAGGCTTTCACCATACCATTGTGATAAAATGTCTGATGATTTTATGTAGTAGAAACCGAATTTCAGTTCGTGAGCAAGAGCACGCATGAGCATAGTCTTACCTGTACCAGGAGGCCCGAACATCAATATGCCTGAAGGCGGTTTTATTCCGTAAGTATATGCGATCTCTTTTTTCTCGAATGGCATCAATATTGCATCTCTGAGTTCTTGTTTTACATCCTCATAGTTTCCTATGTCTGCAAGGGATTTCTCTCCAGAGCCAAGAGCCATGTCCTGCACTCCGAATTTCCCGAATGTTTTCAGTTTCTCTGAACGTGAGACTTCGACTTCCCTTGAGATGCTCACATTGAACTGTTCAAGTATTCCGATCACTGCAATCGTTGCAAGGACCGCAAGTACCAATTCGAAATAGAATTGAACTCCGAATATCTGGGATATGAAGAAATATATTGGTAGAACTGCAAGCAGTGCGAGAGATGAAATGAGCTGGCTTCTTCTTCCGCGCACCTGTCCGGATATCAGGGTTATCGCATAAATAACTCCTGCCCACGTCAATAATTGGATGAATCCGCTGTCAGCGAACAATATTTTCATTAAATTTCCAAATACGGTTCCGATTGCATTGCTTACATTTGATATCTGGCTGAAATCAAGCAAAGATCCGAACGCACCTGCAATTCCTGAAGGTACATCTGTTATTTCAACTGGAGGTTTTGTAATCATCAATTCAGGCATTCCAGGAGAGTAAACATCTAGATTCAATGGCATGAATGCATTGTTCTGCACAAGCCATATGGATGAAAGAAGTAGAATCATCAATACTGAGGGTATGGATATCATCAGGCTTTTCTTTGATCCGAAATGCAATGATGCAATCACCATGCCCAAGATGGAGAACCATCCGAAGAACGGAAGGGCTCCGAAAGCAAATGGTGCGAATATCAGCACTTCCAATGCAGAGATTATCGCCCAGCTTTCAAACATCTCGAATAAAGTTATCGCTATTATAAGAAGGAAAATCCATCCAAGCAAAGGAGATTGATATGCTACTGCAGGGAATACTAGTAATATCGATGCAAGCGTTCCTGCAGGAGGATACTTGTATGCGATTCCTGCACAGACTAATGCAAGGAAGAATATAAGTGGCGCTGGATAAAACGGAAATGCCCCAAGTATGAATAGGGATCCTAAGAAAACAAGCACTGCTTTCCAAAGGCCTTCATTGTCCTGCGCTAGCTTCAGATAAGTAGCTACTTTCTGCTGTGATAATGACTTCCCCTTAAGCTGCTGGCCTGGCATGGGAAAAGATAGGGGAACAATGTTTAAAAAGCCGAGGGAGATGCAATCATTTTTTCATGAATGCCTCGATCCTGTCCATCGCAATATTTATCTTGTCCTCAGGAGGCAACAGTACGATTCTGAAATATGTCGGCGGAAGAACAGTCGTGAATCCAGAACCAGGGACAACGACCACGCCTTCCTTAAGCAATGCGCGCACGAACTCCCAGTCATTCTTGAATCCTTTCATATTCTCTATTTTCACGAATGCATAGAATGCTCCTTTAGGAACGCTTAGACTAAGTCCGTCAATTGCATCTATCCTTTTCTTGAGAAGATCCCTGCTTCTTTTTATGTGTCCATTGAATTTCTCAACATGACCAAGTCCGCCTTTTATCGCGGCTAATGCGCCTCTTTGCATCTCCCAGTTCACAGACAATCTTTGATTGCACAATCTTTGTATTGCATCCTTGACCCTATCCAATCCTTCCCCATGGAATGTGAGCCAGCCTACTCTTGAACCAGGATAGATGTAATTCTTGGATATGGAATTCCCGGAGATGAGAGGAACATCTTTTGCGATATCCCTCATATTGACTTTCTCTCCTTCGAATACTATGTGTTCATATGCATCATCAGAGAAAATCGGCAGTTTATGTTCGCCTGCAATGTTCACGATTCCCTGCAAAGTCTTTCTCGTATATACTGCGCCAGTCGGATTGTTCGGGCTTATTATCGAAATCGCTTTGGTCTTTGGTCCTATCGCTTTCCGCATAGAATCCAGGTCAGGTTCCCATGTGCTATCATCGCATTCATAGAATGTTTCCACTCCTCCGCCTATCCTTTCCTTTGTAAGATAAAGCGGATATGTAGGGGAAGGAAGAAGCACAGTTTCTCCAGGATCCATAAGCGCTTGGAACATGAAATCTATTCCTTCGCTAAGTCCGTTCATCACGAAAACATTCTCAGGATTCGCATGCTCTGATTTCGCTATCGCTTCGCGTAATTCCGGATCCCCTTCACTTGGCGCATATGCGGGATATTTCTCGTTATCAAGGGCTTCTTTTATCGCATCAATTATATGCTTTGGCGGATGATATCCGAATGGTACAGGGTCTCCTATGTTAAGATAGGTCATCTTTATCCCCTGCTTCTCAAGCTTTTTTGCTTCGATGACTATATCTCTTATGGGGTACGATACCAGATCGCTTCGTTTGGATGGTTGTATTGTTGTCATAGTAATTCCTCTGATAAAATTATTGATGAGAATGTGATGGTTTGGTTTAAAAATACGTGCGGAAACCATACGGCGATAGACGTAAAGTAGAGGTTAAGTATTTATTTAGCAATATTCCTATTACACAAAAGGGGTCGGGAAAATGGATGAACACGCAGAAAAGAAATTCGCAGGGAAAAACGAGTTCATACGATCAAATGTGCCAAAGCCTGTTTCCATAGGGGATGTGCTTGAGGTATCTATAGAAAGCCAAGGCGGACAGGGCGACGGCATAGCAAAGAAAGATGGATTCATCTTGTTCGTGAAAGGTGCGAAGAAAGGCGAGTCCTGCAGGGCAAAGGTTACTGATGTGAAACGGACGTTTGCCTTGGCTGAGAAGGTCAGCTGAAGATCCTCATCCTGAAAACAGCGAATATCGCTAGCATTCCGACTGCACCCAGCGTTATGAATGCTAGATTATATGTAAGGGGAGACCATTCTGAACTTGGACGCAGCGTTTGGGTATTCTTCGTCTCGCTGTTGCTTTCGCTTATGTTCCCTGAAAAAGAAAGCTCCCTGCTCAGTATCTGCTCATCAGCTTCCATCTCCTGCCCGAAATCATCGTATGCTTTCAGCGTGAGCGTATTCCAGCCCAGTCCGGAATAGCTTGAATTTACCTCATATGCGTATCTGAATGTGTCATTCTTCACCTGAAGAGGAACAGGAACAGCGTTTACTGTGCTCTCCTTTCCTTCAGCACCATTCGCAGAATATGCATCTATAGTCACTATGCTCTCAAGCCCGTATTTATCCATCTTCACATCGAATGAATAGAATGTGACAGCGCCGAACTGACTACCATTGATCTCAACTCCTGCCTTGTATATTTTCCTGTTTGCCAATACTAAGTTGTCGAAATGATTGTTCTTATACCATTGCTCTTTCAGCACAGGTTTCTGCAGAAGACGGACGATCGGTTGGGTCTCTATCTCGTAATCAACAGAGTTTTCGCAATGGAACGTAAGATTTTTCTCTCCGCTTGCCTGGGAATTTTTCTCGCAAGAACACCCACTATTAGGCGTGCATACTACGGAATAGACCTCCAGGTCATAGGTGAATACCGCGTTCCCGTCCATACGTACAGTCAGATTCTTTCCATTAGCAGTTTCTAACATTGCTGCTGCTTCAGAAGGCATTGACATCGGGTCAGCCTCATCTGCCGCGTAATAAGTGTTGTTTCCTATCATGAACCCTATCCTCGTGCTATGGTTCGATTTCACGAAATAAGCATTGCTTGTGCAGGTATTCCCTGATAATTCTGTTTCCCAGGATATGCTTTCCTTGTGTTTCTCACCAAATGCCCAGTAAGCAGAAGGAGGGAATGCAGAGGATATTCTGTTATCCACGGCTGGAAATAAGGAAACCACTTTCAGTTCCAACGCTTCCACAGCACTTCTTCCGGCAAGCAGTGAAGTGTCGGATTCAACTGTGCAGGTTCCAAACCCCGCATCAGGAACAATATCGATAAGCGATATCGCATTGTTATGTTCACTCACTAAAGATATAGGTGGATCAGTGTAATTAGCGAAAACGAGTGCAAGAACTGCAATGAAGATAAATGCTATTTTCATAAGGAGTCGCCGAGCTTATCTATCGTAGTCAGATTCAACATGCCATTGAACTCTTTCAGGAAAAGCTTGGATCTCTCTTTTTCTGTAAGCCCTGCGATTGTTTTCTTCAGTTCTTCAGCATCCTGGAAAACAACTATTCCTTTTCCTCTGAATCTTTCTCCGAAGAAACCTATTTCGACTTCCTTGGCTATGAATTTATCTCCTTTCAGCTTGAAGTCTATGCCTTTTTCTATGAGCGTTTCACGGATCATCCTTTGCATTACATTATGGCTTACGATTCCGTCTTCAGCGAGCTGGTAATATCCCTTCCAGTTCAGCACAAGTCCAAGCTTCTCTACGCGTTTTAGAATCTCTTCCACATTTCCTTCAGTGACATCAGCGCCGTCTGTAGCATATTTTTTGAGGCCCACAGCGAATTCGCTTGCCTTTATCGGACCGTCTATCCTCAAATCTTTTCTCACAGACCTGAAGATCTCTTCTATCACTTGAGGTGTCACTTTCACTTCCTTTCTTATCTCTGGAGCGACATCGCTTATTCGTATTAAGTAGGTCTGCTTCTTGTTAAATCTGGCAAGAAGGAATATCGCGATGATTACAGCAAGCCCTATCGGGCCGTATCTCGCGTAAGTATCGAATATATTATCTTTTTTCACGGATACGGGAACTTCGACCTGCCCGCCAAGGATATCGAATACGAAGATTCCCTGGTCTTTCTGCAGTTTTGCTTTCAGTGTGACGTCCCCGTTTTTCACGATATATTCCAATGGCGCGCTCGTGGAGTTCTTCAAAGTTACCATAGCTATGCTGTCCTTCAGCGGTTCTCCATCAACAGTTACTTCAAAATCATAGAATATGTCTCTTACGTCCTTTAGTTTCACTTGCAGATTTTTCACATGTACTATTCCTTTAGCAACGGTTTGTTCGTTGTCATTCACTTTAATTATGTATTCGCCTGGTTCATCCAACTGCAGATTTTTCCTGAAATAAGATTCTTCTGAAACACGTTCTAGCTTTTCTTTCTCCACTACTACTCCATCTTTTTCAGCGATAAGGAATGCCGTGCCATTCGTTTTCTCTATGGAGAAATCCAAAGTTGCACTTTCCCAAGGGAATACGTCTCCGGATACATAAACCTGCTTCAGGTTTTCATCAACAAGCTCAGCATCATGGCTTCCTACGACATCGCTGAATTCATATATCACTCGCGCGTATGAGCAGCAGCTGGCATCCATAACCTTTGTGCCCTTGCCAGTCTCAGTCAATATTGTTTCATTCCTGCTTCCAACAAGCCATTCGCTTTCAAGAATCTTCCTTGCGAATGCAGAATAATCAGAATCGCTCATCTTGTCCACAGTGGTGTTCACTATTATCAATCTTGCCTTTGCGTTTTCATCCAATCCAGAATACCAGTCTTCTTTTTTCGTGGTTGCCCGTATGATCAGGTTTGTGTCCCCAAGATAAATCGTGGTAAGGTTTTCAGCGAATTCAACAGTGTTCAGCACATATGCAGGCATCGCTCCTGTCGGCACAATATATACTCCTTCCATTACGCTCGCTGCAGGACCAACTACTTTCACTTTGAAACCGTATTTTTCAAGTTCCTTTATCTTTTCTGCGAATTCATGGAATCTTTCGTTCTCTATGCCTGCCTGCTCAAGAACATAAATAGTCTTTGATGCATTTTTCGTAAGCAATAATTCAGTTATCTTCCCGCTTCCAACAGAAGAATAGATGATATATGCGCTGTTTCCAGCCTTTCCTATCTCTTTTATGCTGAACTGCGAAGGCTCCTGCACAGTTTTCTTTTCCTCTGCAGGCAACATTGAAATTAGTACTATCGCAGCAGCGACAACAAATATTATGATCGCGATCTTCTTCAAATTCACAACCTAGCCTCCATAAGCCAATCCAGATCATTCTTATAAAACGTTCGGATATCGGTCATCCCCATAAGCATCATTATCGGGCGCTCAAGGCTCAGCCCCCATGCCAATACAGGGTACTTCCCGAACAATGGCTGGGAAACCTCTGGCCTGAAGATGCCTGATCCGCCCAATTCCATCCATTGGCTTTTAGGTTCGTAATAGACTTCAACTTCAACGCTTGGTTCGGTATATGGAAAATAACTCGGCCTGAACCTTATCTTTTCGAAACCGAGTTTTGCATAGAATTCCTTGAGTATGCCCAATAGATCTGTGAATGTCGCATTTTCCCATGCGATTATGCCTTCTACCTGATGGAATTCAGCAAGGTGCTTGAAGTCAGTGGATTCATTTCTGAACACCCTGCCTACAGCGAAATATTTTTTAGGGGTCTGCTTCAGGTTCGCAAGATATCTTGCGCTGAGAGCAGTAGTATGCGTCCTGAGCACGAGTTTTTTCGCTTCGTTTTCGCTCCATTTGTATTTCCATCCGTGTTCATGGCTTTTCTTAACCCGGTCTACGAGTTTTTTATCTTCCGGAAGCTCTCCTTCTCCTTGCAGATAAAATGTATCTGCAAGATCGCGGGCAGGATGGTCCTGCGGCTGGAAAAGCGCATCGAAATTCCAGAACGATGTTTCAATTATGCTTCCATCCATCTCCTCGAAACCAAGTTCTGCGAATATGTGCCTTATTCGGTGTATGACTTTCGAAAGAGGATGCATCTTTCCGATATTCGCGTTCCTGCTTGCTATGTTTATGTTGAATTCGTCTTCCTTTAGCTCTGAAAGGTCTTTTCCTGTAAGCATGACATAGACTGTCTTCAGCTTCTGTTTTTTGATGAGATTCCTTTTCACGAGTTCTGTCTCTGTGCTCCCATCCATGCGTCCGGCCTTTATCCCGTTTATAGTTTTCATGTTCTCTTGCGCGGCCTGCTCAGGCTGAATAGTAGTGACAAGCGTTCCGCTGGTTATATCTACCATTCCCTTAACCTTTGCCCATCTCAGGCCGATCGCTTTTTCCTCTTCTGATAATTCGCTTATATGGGCGCTTGACATGGCTCTTTTGAACAATGAGAATTCAGGCATCTCTCCTTTTTCCAGATATTTCTTAAGTTCTTCTGTTTGGACGATATTCTCTTTCTCTTCTATTGTTGCCTTAAGGAAACCCTTTTGCTTGAGCGATTCCGCAGCTCTTCTTATTGTGTCTTCGTTCAATCCAGTAGCCTTTGCGAGCTCGGAAACCGTTTTTTTCCCTGTTTTCAGCATCTCTGCAATTTCGCGTTCTCCCTTGTACATAGTTAACACCTATCTCTTCTTTTCCATGGATTTCAAGTATACGTATGCGATCAATAGAATGAGCACGATTGCCATCATTGCTATTCCCTGCTCTCCAAGTATCGCTTCCTGCACTTTCTTAGGTATCATTGTGAAAAATCCTATCACTTCGGTGTCAAGGCTGTCTTCTACTTCGAATATAACTGTGAACTGGCCGAGTATTGCATTCGTCCAGGTCAGTTGCGATATGGCTGCAGTAGGTGTGATCACGCTTACATCTTCTGGTTCTTGGCTAAGATCCAATATCACGGTGTTCGCAGGGAACATTATCGTGAAGTATACATTTTTGTCTATAACAATGACGCTTTCAGATATAGTCGTGAGCATGCTCTCTGTTTTCAGGCCAGGCTGAGGGCCGCTGAATGCAAGAGTATCCGTATTCAATACGTACCTTGTCGTTCTTGGCTTATAACTGTCCACGCTGAACAATCCGCTTCCTTTTATCGGTTCCTTGGTCGTTTTATTGTAATATGGGTGCACTTCATAGCTCATTATTATCTCGCCATGGCATAGCGTCTGGAACGGATCGCATTTCTTCAAAGTTTGCGGCCGCAGAGTGAACCCGGTTATATCTGCGTTTGCGTTGGACATATGCATCCTGACATCTGTCAATCCGGTCAGCTCTGCCCAGCTTGCCAGGTCATTATTGTTTATCCCTGATTTGTATTTCTCCTGCTCATACTGGCCTTCCACTATTATCTTTATGCTTTCCGTCACCTTTGCGCTTCCATCCTTCTGTATGTTGTTCACTGCGACTTCTGCTTTCTCAAGCCTGAACCCTGAGAATACTAATGCTACGACAAGCAGTATGGCAAGCAGTTTTTTCATGAGATTTATTCTGAAAAGCAGTAATTTAAAGATATCCTTTCCATATTCTACTCCAGTGATACGCTAATTTGAGGTGTTTTGAATGATAGTAGGAGGAAAAATAGATTCGGTTGAAGCGATAAAGAAGAGCGAAGACCCTTTGAAAGGGCTTAACATAAATATAATCATGGACGACGTTAAGGTCAAAGGCGAGAATGTGGAGATGGCTTACACATACACAGTGACCTATGACGAAGGCATAGGCGAACTTAAGATGAAAGGCGTTCTTTATGCAAAGGAAGAGAAAAAACTTGCAAAAGAGATAGAAGATGAATGGAAGAAGAGCAAGAAGCTTCCAGATGCATACGCAGAAGGCATTTTGAACGCAATCAATTACAATGGAAGCGCTAATGGAACTATGGTCGCAAGAGTGCTTAACCTTTCACCACCTTTGATCCCACCAAGGATCCAATTGGCTAAGAAATAATTGCACTTCCTTTAAGCATGAAGAACATGGCCAGGGCCTCTGGCAGTTCCTTCTTTTCATCTTTTTTGAATTCAGGATAGCTTGTTTTCCCGAAATCCAGTTTTGGAACGTCTTCAGTGAATGTAATAGTTATCGTTTTCTTTCCGCTAATGTCGAATGCTATCGCATCATCCAATGGTTTGAACGTGGTTATGTCATCAACTATCTTCGCGATCAATCCAGTTTCCCCATGGATTGAATTGGGAACCCGTATCAGCTTGCTCACATCCTGTGTGACGCCGACATCCGTATCTATGGAATGGACCGGAAGCTCCTTCGCAATCGGTTCAAGCCTTTCAATAATATCTGCAATTGACGTCTTATTCCAATCCCCGTTGATTATCCCATCAACAAATTTCGTTCGCTTTTCATCGTTAGAGAATACTGTAGAAATAGTTTTAGGCTCTTTTTCCAGCTTTTCAATGACTGCCCTTGCGAATCTTCCGCGATATCCATGGTCGCTTGGCTTCGGACCCACTTTTTTTGTTAGTTTGCGCCCTGGAATTTCAATTTCTTCAAAGAAATTTCTATAGTTTAAACCCGTACCATTTATGTAATCTGCTATCTCTCTTCTTTCTTCTATCCCAAGATCAAAATAATCCGGATCCCTCACATGTATGTGGTATCCCCTGTTCCCTGAGAAAACGATTATTATGTTCTTTCTATCCACTCCGAAATCATCAACAAGGAATTTCTCAACAAGATTTATAGCATCTTCCCTGACTTTATCCAGAATAGCATAAACACCATATTTCCCATCAGCATGCAGATCAAGATCAAATATCAATTCCGCGCCAAGCCATCCTTTCTTGTCTATCGGAGTTGCGCCTGGCCTTTCATAGAACGCAGCAGAATGGGATACGAACAACGGAGTATTGGATACAAGATAGCCTCGAAATTCCTGTTCGCTGTTGAAGCATAAGTGCCTTGCATCTATCTTCTTGATATTCCCTATCCCGAATTCGCGTTTTTCAAGAGAGGGAATCGCGAACTTGGCAGTAGTAGCGTAATATTCGGAGATCTTTCCGATCGCGAATCGTTTCACTTTGTCGTCAAGCATTTTTTTCCCTCTCTTTATGCCAGTTCATGCGCTCTTCCTTGCTTTTCCAGTTCAAAGGATTCCCAATCCTGCATTCAGCGCAGCATAATCCGTATGTCAGCATTGTCGAACATCCAGGAACAGTATACCCTCGTTTCTTTATGTGCTCTAACTGATAACGAGTGATTTTTTCATTGAAATCCGGCAAGTTCGAGTAGAGCGATACGACCTTTTCAATTCCCATCCCTTTTCCAACCAAATAAACAGCCAAAGACCATCTTGCCTGGTGATTTAGGTTCTCATGTTTCTTTACCTGTTCTAATAATTTTTCAATGCAGGGGGGATTATCTCCTTCCTTGAATGTGATCGTTCTCATCGGCTCCAGCTTCGGAAGATCTTTCTTAAGGTCTTCAGCGGCTTTCTTTATGCTTTCAGATGCGTTCTTCACAAGCGGAATCTGTTCTACTCTTTTCTTCACAGCTTCTTCTGTCAGCCTGATCTTCTCCCGGTATATCAGTTCGACTTTTCCATCATGGACGTTTCTGTTGATCAATTTGTAATCTATAGATTTAGGGGCGAATTTCACGAAGGTTGGGATAGGGACAAGCAATTTTCCATCAGATTCGTTCTCGCTGACTATTCCGAACTCTGCAGCTACTTCATTCATAATCGCAGAATCCTCTTTGCTCAGGTAATGGTTAGCCCTTTTCGCTTCTGCTACTGCGAATCGGTTGGTGAGGTACCTATTCTTCATGTATCCAAGTATCATCCTTGCGGCTGCGTAGGATGCCACTTCTTCTACTTTATCGCTTTTATGGAATGCAGAACTGCGTGAAGTGTCTCCTGCAAGAGCATTTTTTATCCGTGATAATCCCTTGCTTACTATTTCTTCGCTTAGCTGGATGTTTTCAGAATCCAGCAATTCCTTTGCCTTTTTTGAGAACGGGTATTTCACACAGAAGTCGGCAAGTTCCATATGCTAGGATAATGGATGAAAAGGGATAAAGAGCTAACTGGTTCCAAAATACTCCAAAACCCTTTTCTTAACTTCATCGAAAAATCCTTCTGGAAATGAGCTTGCACATGCAGAGTTCTTTCCTTCTTTTGGAGGGCATCCGTTGTTGAATTTTCCGGCATATTCCCTCAAGTTCTCGCTGTTCAGCCATATTTCTGCAAGTGTCTTTTCCTTTAAATTGCCTAATATGGTGATATCGTCTCCAGGGCATCTTAACACTGTTCCATCTCCTCTCATGAAAACCCCGGTAGCGACCTGGTTGCACCAATGGCCTCCGGCATATGCAGCTATTCCATATTCTCTGATATCTTCAATAGTTAATATTCCGTGTTCAATTGCCCAAATATTTATCTTCAAGTAAAGTTCTATCAGTTGTTCTCTATCCGGCACAAGTTGGCATAAACCATCTATTGCATTTCCAGCAACCATTGTTGTAGCTGAAATAGGCTGTATGTTTCTTTCCCTTGCCCAGACGTATGCTTCAAAGATTTCATCTATGTTCTGAGGAGTTATCGGATTGAATACCATTGCAAGTCTTGTGGCTTTTCCAGGAGCAAAATCATTGAATCCTGCATTGCAAAGTCTTTCTATTGCTTCTTGTCTTGCAGTGTGAAATCCTTCTCTTCCAACTATTTTTTCTTCAATTTCTTGATCAAATGAAGTAACTCCTACAAGCAGGCTTACTCCCAGTTTATCAAGCATTTCGATCATTTCCTTTCCGTTCATTCCATGTATTCTTTTGCATTTTTCGTCATTTCCAAGTATGTATGCCTTTGTGAATATCAGTACAGTTATTCCTTTTTGATGAAGTTCTTTCAATAATGGGATCAATTTAGGGTCCTCTAACGGTTCTCCTGGCCCGATTAGTTTTATTGTTTTTAATCCAAGTGCAATTGCTTCATCTATTCTTGTTCTTAAGATTTCCATGCTTGCAAAATCATCCGTTTTCATTTCTTGGAATATTCTGCTTCTTCTAAAACAATGGCCGCATCTAAGACTGCAAACTCCTTTTCCAGCCATATCGATATCCATTGTCAGCAAACTCTTTTTTTCAGCAGCATCTGCCACCTCTTTTTTATTGAAGAACCAGCCATTAACGTTGTTAACAAAACCATTAGGCATCGTTTCAAACTTCTTAGGAACATTAGGAAAGACCATTTGTTTCATATCTATCACCGTTAATATTGGTGTCTAAACATGTATAATAAATAAAGGATGAAAAAATTTGCAAAAAACAAGCATTTAAATATTATTTCTTTTAAAAAGCAAAAATATTGATTAAATATGGAACAAAAGCTCGATAAAATAGACAAAAAAATACTTGCAGAATTAGATAAGAACTGCCGAATCTCTGACAGCGAACTGGCAAAAAAAGTACGAAGGTCCAGGCAAACAGTGGCTTATAGGGTACGCAGGCTGACTGAAGAGGGATTAATAACTGGTTTCATAACCTCAATAAATCCAAATAAAATGGGGTATCAGCTGTTTAAAATTTACCTAAAACTGAAGAACATTCCTGAAAGAAAAGCAGTATTGATGGATCATCTACGTAAATTGACCAGCGTATACTGGATGGGGGAAAGCGACGGCTCCTGGGATTTAGTCTTTGCAGTATATGCAAAGGAAATGTATGAATTTTATGAGATAAAAAACCAGATTTTTTCCCTGTTTAAGGACATAATTGTTGATTTATACGGGGATGTTCTTTTGGATGTCAAGCAATACCCTAAGATGTATTTTGATTCTGAAATTTCCAAGCCAGCTGAATTCGGAGGATTCACAGTAAATAATGAGCTGGATGCTCTTGATCACAATATTTTAGGATTCATCATTGACAATGCCCGCGCAACAACCCTGGAAATCGCTGTAAAAGTATCTTCTACCCCGACAACTGTAGCAACACGGCTGAAAAAAATGGAAAAATTAGGAGTAATCATACAGTATCGTATTGGTATTGACCTTATCAAACTAGGTTATGAGCATTACAAAGCGATAATAGTAACTGAAAGCTATTCAAAAGACGAAGAAAAACAGCTTTTGGAATATTGCAGTCATATTCCTCAAATTCAGTATTTCATCAGGAACCTCTGGCAGATAGAGCCAGAGTTCGTAGTAAGGACTTATGATGAATATTATATGATAATAAATAAATTGAAAGAAAGATTTCCAAATGTGATTAAGACGATAGATTCCATAATATTAAGAACTGATGAATGGACTCCTGGGTATAAGAAATTATTTGTTCAATCATAATCTAATACTCTTTGGTATATCGTATTCATGAGGATTTCAGCAATACATCTTAGCTTTCATCGGTGAACAAACATGCTTATCCCTGAACTTGAAGCTGCTTGGAAAAGCACTACTAAGGTACTGCTCGGCACAGAGATAGACGACCTTATGGCTTACGAAGATTATCTAAAACGTTATACTGATCCAATAGAGAAAAGGAAATCTGCGATATCTGGCAGGGAAGTCATGATCTCTTCAAACCGTGTTCCTAAAACCGCTCCGGTCATAGGGCATGATGAAGCAGTAGAATATCTGAAACGAACTTCAACATCATTCAATATAAACGACATAAAGGACATCGACTCATTGCTCTCAGCGACAAAGGAAAAGGCATATTACTCAGGAAACGTGCTTCTGGGGAATTCAATAGACTCGAAATTATGTCATAGATGCGTCAATCTTTCTTATTCCTATGCATGCCAGGATGTAAGGGATGGCAAATACGTTGCTTTCACAACTTCGATAAGATGTCCTGAATATTCTTTCGGGTGTTGTTTCGGCGGTGATGTTAAGTTCTGCATAAAGATCCTTGATCCATATATGACTACTAGGTGCCTGGAGTTGTTCCACTGCAACGTAGCTACAGACTGTTACTATTCGGCTAGCCTGGAAGATTCAAGCAACTGCATGTTTTCATTCAATCAAAAGAATAAACATTATCTAATCGGAAATGTCCAGCTGCCAAAAGACAGGTATGCCCAGCTGAAATCAAAGCTTACTGCCGAAATAGCTGATGAACTTAGATCAAAGAAAAAACTGCCATCCATAATAGACGTAATCAGAGGAGATGTCAATGACAACTGATCGAATAAATATCCAGGAATTCGAAAAGAATTTCCAGATGATAACCGGAATCGTTCTTGGAAAAAAGCTTGTGAACCATGCGGATTATGAGAAATGGCTTACCCGGTATGTGATGACTATCGAACAGGAGAAATCAAAGATAAGCGAGAAAATAGTCCAATTGCCCCCTTTCCAGTTCTATCGCGACATAAGGAATAACGTAGTGGATATCGATGAGGCATATGAAATACTTGGGAAAAAGCAGTTGAGTGAATCAGAACTGAACGCTTTTTCGTTTTCCAATGCAAAAACGGCTCTGAAAAATATATCAACTACTACTCCAGACACAAGATATGGAGTAAATTCAAACATACTCGACTGTCCGTTATACTATAATTCCCATTCCTGCTATAAGTCTCCTGCATTGAATAAATCCCGTGGCTGTCTTTACTCATTCTGGCCAAGATATTCTGAATATCTTGTGGGATGCTACTACACATTTTCATCAAAATACTGCGTGAAATGCTATAATTCGCAGGACCTCACAAGATGTTTCGAAGTGAGTGATTCTAACAACTGTTCAGACTGTTATTTCTGCCATAATGTCGAGAATCTGCAGAACTGCATGTTCTGTTTCAACGTGAAATCAAAACGTTATGCGATTGCCAATGTCGAAGTCGGCCCAGAGGCATATTCAAGAATAAAGAAATTATTGTTGGACGATATCCTCAAAAAGCTGGAGAAAGACAAGGATCTGAAGATTAGCGTTTATGAATTGGCAGAGTCAAACCAAATCATCTGATTATTTGCGGGCCACGCAGGTATTCCTGTTTTATCGTTCATGGTATAATTTCGTTCCTATGTACCCTACATCAAAGCAGAAGATCCCGAAGAAATAACCCCAAAATCCAAACATTAATCCGTAGATGATGCCAGCAGCATTTAGGAAAAGTCTATACTCCGTTATTACAGAGTACTTTCCAGGAAATTCCAGTTCATCCATGAATGCAGGTATGACAAACATCGCAAAAACAATAGGTTCAAAGTAAGGGGTTCCCATTACAAAAGGAATTGCAATTGCCATAAAGAAAGTGACCATGTGTGTATCCTTATCCACTTTCCTTGCAAAGATCTGAGCGAATAATGCGGCAAGGAAAATATTTGCAAAATCAGCTGTTGCTATAAGATATCCTATAATCGCCCCGGCAATTATTGCAAGCTCCCATCTCATGCTGCGCAGCGGAGACGGACCGCGTAAGTCGTCTTCAATCCAATCCACTGACTTGACAAGAGCGCCAGAAATAAAAGAGAGTAGGTATTGGAGCATGCTATCCAATACTATGCTAATCGTTAAATACTTATAATCTTTATAATATGTTGCATATTAACTAATTTTATGAATTATCTGCCAGACTACACGCTTGAGTCTACACAGCCCATATTTACGTCTTCGCATAGTTTGGGGGAGTTTGGAAAACAAGAGATTATATTCGAACTGGCTAGCTGCAGATATATCGATTTTCCATTAGCTATTCTTGCAACTGCAATTCCAGAAAAAGAAAAGATCATGGCAGGTTGGGTTGGGTTCTATACTAATCATCCCGCCCGTCTTGCAACTGCAATACCTAATTCCATGGAACTAAGGGAAACAAAGGTAGATCCGGCCTTCTTTAGAAACGGATTAGGTTCAACACTTGTCCAAGTTGCGCTTGCAGTCGCTAGAGATATAGGTAAAGTCTTATACTTAAAACCAGAAAGACCGGGGGATGGTTTGGGCCAAAAACTCAGAGATGAAAATTTTCCATTATCAACAGAATTACTTCGCGATTTTTATCTGGCGCTTGGATTTAGGAATTTAACTGATTGCGAACGTACCAGTTTTACTGAATGTTTGCTGGAACGAGAATTAACTGGTGAACTATATACTGGGGGTTTTAATCCGAGAACTAATCGTTTTGGCAAGTTTGTATCTTATGCAGATCCTGCAAATCCAAGATACAAAGCAATATTTGCACTTTCATTAACTGCAAAGCGTGAGGCTCTTGAAAGATTTTTTGAAATGAAAGAATATTCCAATCCGCATAGCCTGGTTGCTCAACGAACAACTTGCGCTAAGCAAAGAACTAGCGGAGTTTTAATTGCAAGAACTGATTTAGAACTTCCTAAGTTAATGCGAGGTTTGGTTAAGACTTATACTAAACAGAAACCGCCACCAGTAACAGTGCAATGCCATATTTAATTATTATTTCTCAAATGCCTATTTTTATCCCAGTTTTTTCCTTTACTAATTTAAGCAAAACCCCTGCGCTTTCTATTGCATGCTTTGCTTCATACTCAGAAATGGTTTCTGCTGAAAAATAGACTGATTCGTGCCGTTTAGGCCTCATTTTCTTGAAATATTCTATCAACGCAGGATTATTCTTTCCGAATTTTACGTCTACGTATTCAATCACGGTCTTATGGTGGTCTTCTCCACTAGGTGTGTATCCTTCCTTGAACATGAGTGCTCTTCCCGCAACAATCATTGAATTATATGCAATATTAAACGCCCAATCTAAATTTTTGCTAAGCATATCTGTTGCTATTCGCAAGTCTCTTTCAGAAGCTTTAAGGCAATCCTTTGCCTCCGCATCGCTTGCATCAATCTTCCGGATTTTTCCCCGATTCAACAAATCGCTTAAATCCATTATCATCACCGATTATCATCAGTTTTTTATTTTTAATCACGTTCTGAAGGAAGCCAGTTTCTTTTTTCAAGAGAAATTCCTGAGGGGAAAATACAGAGTAATTGATTTCCCTATTAAGCTTATTTTCTGCCTTTGAAAGCTGAATGGCTATTTTTTCCATATCTGGAGTGCCAATAATCATTAAGTCGATATCACTTCCTTTTTTATCTTCTCCTCCAGCGGTTGAGCCATATATGAACGCGAACAATATGGATTTACTCTGTATTTCCGTACGAAGATACCCACCTATTCCTGCAGTTTTGAATATTATAGAGCGGAGTTCAGCGAATATGGGGTTATCTTCATTGGCTTTATAAAAAATTACTTTTCCTTCTTTTTCGGAAATAACAATTTTTGCGCTTTCCAAATTTTTAAGTTCGCCACTTACTGCATTCGGCTCCTGATCTATCAGTCTGGATATCTCTCGGATGTATAATCTTTTTTTTGGATTTGAAAGTAGTAATACAAGTATGTCTTCCCTTGTTTTGGACTGGAACAGGTTTTTAAGCATGTGTAATATTATTATACAACTGTTTATAAATGTTACACAATCACTTTTCAAATACTCCTTTCATAATCAGTGGTACGGTAATAGTCGCATCCCCGTCAACAGTTACATGCCTCGCGGTCTCAGCAACCTTTCCCCAGGAAACTGCCTCCTGCGTCCTTGCGCCGGACAATGAGCCGTCCCAAGGAGAAGACGTAGTTACATAAACAGCATAATCCAATCCACCGCGCAGTATGTTTACTGCTATAGTATGGTGTTTGGAGATTCCTCCGCCGAGGATTATCCCGCCGGTTTTCTCAGCATCAAGCACCGTCTGCCCGAGCTTTGGCATATCTTTCGTAATCTCTATCCCGAAATCTTTTTTTCTCTGTTTAAAAAAATATGTTTGCAATCCAATAGCAGAATCAGTTATCCCAGGACAGTACACAGGAATATCGTTTTTAGCTGCCCAGTAGAGGAATGAGTTGGCGCCATGTTTCGCATCAATGGATTTTCCTATCTCCCGAGCCATTTCGCTTGCTGAACATGGATTGCAAGATGAATAAAGCTTTTCAAAAACAGGTTTCATCTTCTCTTCAAGTAGTTCATAACGTTCATTTGGGACTAGGATGTTTCCTATGCGGTTAATCCCTTTCTTGTGAAGAGCAGAATCATCCATTGAGAAATCTCCAACTAAATAATCATCATAAGATCTAATCAAATCATGGTCTATGCTTCCTCCAGCGGTAATAATTATGTCAACAAATTTCTTTTCGCATAACTCAGCAAAAATTCCTCTGAGTCCGCTCGCAACCATGTTTGAAGTAAAAGAAAGCAACACTAATGCCTTTTCTTTCTTCATAGTTTTGATTACTTCTACTGCTTTGGCTAACTGGGTTGCCTGAAAGCCAGTATTAGGGCCAGAAAGTTCTCCTATCTTACTATCTACTACGTTTTCCATGGATAAAATTATGTAGTTGTATATTTAAAAAAAGAAGTTGAGGGGGCAAACCCCCCAAATCTAACTAAGAAGCTGGTAGTGCTGGAGAATATCCAATCAACCAGTTCCAAACATATTCATTCTTGGTTTTATCCCAAGCATGGCCTGATTCTGCAGTTACTGAAAGCGTAACTAGCTCAGTAGGATGCCCGTTTGATTTAAGCGCATTATACAGAGTCTGATCCCAAGAATAAGGAACCACAGAATCGCTTTGGGAGTGCAATAATAATCCTGGCACAGAATATGCTGGAGTTGTTTTTGCATTTCTTGGAGCTACTGGGAAGGTGTATACAAAGTATTTTACCATTCCGCCAGATGCACCTGCAAACGCAGTTACTTTCTCAGGCATGCACATGGATGCATAATATGCGAATATTGCACCGTATGAATGACCAATGAAATAAACGTGGTCAGAAGATATTTTGTAATTAGTTTTCATTGTGCTCAATATTCCTTTTACAAAATCAGTATCCTGTGTATTATATCTATCAGATGCTTGAATGTGTGCAATATCCCATCTTGCTTTATTTCCATTGATAGTATCATATCCTTTAACACTATAGAAAAACAATTTGAAATCTTTAGGTGGAAGGTCTTTCAAAGAATCTGGAAATACTGCAATGAACCCTTTTTGGTCTGCAAGTTCAGTAATTCCATAATAGCTGCTTGCTGCCCCCTGAGCTGTTCCTCCTAATCCATGAAACATGAATACTAACGGGTAGGTTTTGCTTGTTGTATATCCGTCAGGAAGATAAACTAGATAAGTTCTTTCTTTTCCTGCTATAGTCATCTTATTGGTGCTAAGTGTTCCTGCTGCAAAAGAAAAATTAATGCAGATAGCTAACACTAAAAACACTGTCAAAATCTTTTTTGCTGTGTTTGTCATATGTTCACCTTTTTTAGAGTTTTTATTTTGCACAGAATCTATAAAAAGATTCATTATTGCAAACCCAAACAGGTTTTAATTACTTTCTCATTACATTTATGTAAGGTGTAATCACATGAACGCGAAAAACGTCGTTTTACTGATCGGAATATCATTCATGATGCTTTTCATGCTCGGATGCATCCAGACAGGCGGATGCACAAGCGACAAGAACTGCAAGGCATGGCAATACTGCAATTTTGACAAGAGCTCATGCGTGTTGAAGGCAGGTTCATGCGAAAAAGAAGCGGATTGCAACAGCACTCTTATGACCTGTGATACTAAAGCTCATTCATGTTTATACAAAACAGGAAAATGCGTTGTTGACGGAAACTGCCAATCCTGGCAGACCTGCGCTGTATCAGAGAGTACATGCAAAGCAGCACCTGGTTTCTGCGACAGCGATGCAGTATGCGATCCTGAATTAGAATCCTGCAATCAAAACACCCACAAATGCGGCCCTAAGCCTGGTTTGTGCAATACAAACTTTGATTGCAAAGGATGGGAATACTGCGAAGTAAAATCAATGAAATGCGTTGTGATGGAAGGAAGATGCAACTTTGACGGAGACTGCGACACCTGGCAGTCATGCGATCTCAAATCAAACCTTTGCGTTGCAAAGAAAGGATTCTGCATAAATGATGGAGATTGCGGAACCTGGGCAAGATGCGACAAGACCCTGCAGAAATGCGTTTCAAGGCAGGGCTATTGCATACAGGACAACGAATGCAGCTCATGGCAATACTGCGATGCAAAGACCCATATGTGCAAGGCAAACAAGGACCTTTGCGATACCAATTCAGACTGCGGTTCATGGCAGACCTGCGACAAGGCATCCCATGTATGCGCTTCGATTCTAGGATACTGCAGCTATGATCAGGAATGCCCTGCAGGCGAAGTCTGTGATGAGAAGACGCACGTGTGCAAGTGAGCACTATGAAAAACGAAAAACGCCGGGAGCTTGATCCTGGCAACCTTAATTTTTTATCTCCAGTAAGCCTTACTCTTGGGAACAAGGAAACAAAGGATGCGCTGGAGAAAGCTGTTTTAAACCCGAATGTTGGAGTCAAGGGATTCATATCAGGAACCCTGAAGATGCCTCTTCCGTTTGCTAAATCTGCAAAACAAGCTCCTGTGCTACAGGCAAGGACCGCTTCGCTGAAACCAGAGATGCAACCCTTAAAGCTGGATGTCTCTGAGGAATTGGCAGCCAAGAAAACCAAACCTGCGTTCATCACTCTTCTCCAAAAGTGATGTTCTCCCAGATTTTTCTCCTTATCGACGGGTTTTCGCTCAAGAACGAGTATAATTCTTCTTTATCCATGCTTCTTGATTCATATCTCTCAAGGAAGCTTCTGAAAACCTGTGTTTCATCCCCTGACAACGCGCTGTTCTCGTATATCATCTGAAGGGTTTTAAGCGCAAGATCCCTCTCCCCTTTCTCAGGAGCTACGATCTTCACATTTTCTATCCTCAGATGCGTCGCGCTGGATAATGCTGCCAGTTCATTAGAAAGCTTAGAAACAGAGCTTTTCACATTCCTTCTTGCAACAATCTTTTTTCCACTGGTGCGTTTCTGGAGTTTTCCTTTTTTTGCCTTGGCTTTAGTCTTCTTCAGGCGTTTTTTCATTTTTCGCACCGATCAATCCGCGTGAAAGCAACCTGCTTTCGATCTCGCTTATTTCTTCGATATGTTGCATGTTTTTTCCTCTGCTTGCTATTATCACTAAAGGTTTATATGCCTTTTCGCGATTTTTCTTTTTCCATCTGCGAAAATACTTCCTTAGTCATCGGGAAATAGGATACCTTCTCTTCTTTTATCCAGATATAATATATATAACTCCTTATGGATTCTTTGAATTTTTTCCTTATCTCATCTACTATCTCCTTGAATTGATTATGGCTTTTAACCTCGAATTCCACTTCAAGGTCATCCCCTCCCCCAATGCTTTCATAAGCATAAACCGCGTTCGGATGGGATGCGAAATAATTCAGCAAGGCTTTCTTGCATTTATACTCCTCCAGCTGGAATTCTACTTTATACCAATAATATCCCAGTTTATCCAGGTTGATCTTAGGCCTGAACCCGAGTATCACCTTGTTCTCTATCAATTTATCGAGCCGGTTGACCACTGCAGTGATGCTTAGCCCTACTTTTTCAGCGAGATTCACTACGGGGATCCGTGCGTCATCTGAAAGGATACGCAGTATCTTTATATCATTTTCATCGTATTTCGTATCCTGGCTTCTCCCTGAGATGAGAGTCGCCTTGCATTCATCATGATTCTCGTTCAGATATTTCTTGCTCCAGGAATAGATATTCGAGTAGAACGAATCCCGCATTATATCTATCTTGTTCCGGTATCTTCCGAAGCAATCTTCTTTCAAAATATGGAAATCAAGGACGTCTCTCACCCAGCATGCGACGCCCAGATCATATAATGAGCTAGTTATGGGTCCCACCCACCAGAAACGCGGATTTTTGACGAAGAAATGCACCAGGCTTGCCTCTTCTTCCGGACTGATGTTCTTGAATTTCATGAATACTCTTGCATGAGTATAACCGAGTTTGGTGACATCCACTACACAGTAGTAGCCTGTGATTATCCCTTCTTCGGTCATCCGTTTTATCCGGTATCCGACTACTTCTTTACTGAGCTTGACCTGCTTTGCTATGTGGGAGATGGTCTTCCTTGCATCCAGATCAAGCTCGTAAAGAATCTCTCTGTCTTTCTTATCCATTTTTTTCAGTTTTTACTTATATACTATTTAGTTTATAAATTTTAGTTTTTTGATAAAAAATTCATATGCAAGTTTTAAATATAAACTAAATTCAAATACTATTGTAATCTGGTGAAATATGTGAATATGGATGAAGCGTTCAATCGGACGACCCACCTGCTGTTCGGCCAGAAGATATGCGAGTTCAAAGATTTCGAGCCATATCTCAAGGAAGCGATGGTAGGAAAAAGCGTATCCTCTTTCTTCTCAGGAAAACCATTGTGGGTTGCATGCGAACAATATGCCGAAGGCGCAAGATTCTTCGATTACGCGACAGAACATGACAAACTGAAGGACGTCTATTCCAAGCCATTGGACATAGACGAGATAAAAGATATTGATTCACTCTTCGATGCGGTTGGAGAGCGTCTTATCTACAGCGGAAACAAGGCACTTGGAAACTCAAACTATGTTGAGAACTCTGATTCCATAGTCGACAGCAACTATGTTGTGAATTCCTCCATACTCACAAGAAGCAAATTCTGCGCATATGCTTATCTCATGAGAGAAAGCGAATATGTTTTCGGTTCAACCTCAAGCGGCGATTCATCTTACATCATGCGATGTTTCTACAACAACACGCTGAAAAGATGCTTTGAATGTTGCACTACAGTGAAATCCTCTGATTGTTATTTCACCTACAACCTTATCGGCTGCAATGAAGCATTATTTTCTTTCAATCTCAGGAACAAGAGGAACGTGATAGGCAACATAGAGTTGGACAAGGAAGCATACGCTGATCTGAAGAAGAAACTGGTTTCAGAACTGGCGGATGAGCTGAAGCGTAACAAGCGCCTTGATTTCTCTATAATTGATCTTTTTCAATCGTGATTCTATGCTCCCTGAACTTGAAAAAGAATTCGAAATAACAACGAAACTGCTGTTCGGCACTGCACTTTCAGGAATAGAATCCTTTGGCCCATGGCTTTCAAGACATGTGCCTGCATCCTATCCTGTTCTATCAGCATTAAGCGGCAAAGAAGTCTGGGTTCCTCCACCTCTGAACTATATGCGCAGGAAGTTCAACCGTTCTAAAATAATTTCTATGGATGAGATGGAGCAAGTGAATCATTCTCCATTCACAGCGGATGATCTCAAAGGCGCAAAAATCGAAAATATCCGCAAGAAGTTAATCGTTCCGATAGCATATTACTGCGGAAATTTCCGCTATGGGGAGCACCATAATATAGAAAATTCCAGTGGTGCGGGTGCAGGTATGAATATCTTCCAAGGGGAGGATGTATATCTGAGCGTGAAAAACATAGGTTATTCCAATTACGCGCTATATTGCGAGAATATGTTCGGATGCCATGGGATCACTCATTCAAAATTCGGCATCCATATCTACAATTCAACTAACGTGACACGCTGTTTCGAGGTTGATGGCTGTTCCAATTCCAGCGATTTATACTTCTGCCACAACTGCGAAGGGGTGAGCAACGGGATACTATGCTTCAATGCAAAGAACCTTAGGTATGCAGTCGGAAACATTGAAGTAGGGCCAGAGAAATTCATGCGTATCAAGAAGATGCTGACGGATTACTCGGTAAAAGAGCTGACTGCTAAAAAAAGCCTCGAAGTGGATATATTTAATGCTGGCGTTCGTAAGTGATCTATGAAATATCTCATCATTTCATTGCTTGTTCTGTTGATCCTCTATGGCTGCGTTTCCAAAGCAGAACCCACATTACAAAATATAGTTGAAGAAAAGAATGAATTAATCGAAATAAAAACCTTAGAAAACAAATCCATAGAAGCGAAATCTGCGAATGCCCGGAACATAACTGTTGGAATGCTGGTTGATTCCTATTCCTATTCTCCTACTGATCAACAACTGATGGAATTCTTCTATATTGCCAATGAGATATTGAAAAACTTGACAGACACGGAGATGGTTCTGCTTAGCATAAAAAGATATGATTTCACAAGTTCTGCAGGCAATCATCTTCTTGGGGATCCATTGGTAACTTTATATCCTGCAAACGAAACTCCGGAATATCTGATATTCTTCAAATCAGACAAATCATCTGCATCATATGGCGGATATTCCATGAGGGTGGAAAGATCAGATGTCTGCAATCGTTATTCTCTGCCAAAAACAGGTTCGCAGAAGTACATGGCCATAGGAGTAATAGATTGGACGCATATGTTCGCATCCTGCGGATACGATTATTCAGATCCGCAACATCCTGTCCACATCAGCGATTTTTCTGTAGGCGGGGAATGCAGGAACACCAAGAACACCCCCTGCGCATATAACGAAGAATTTGGATATTATCAATGCAATAGGGAAGATATGTTGAGTTCCCTATACAATTCCAATAGATATTATTTCTCGGCATCAACCGCAGTCCATGAACTGATGCATAATTTCGGAGGCGGAGTATACATAGACCATTTCGATACTGCAGGTTGCGATGAATTGATGGGAGAAACCAGCTATGCGGAGCAACCTGGCGCTTTTGAAAAATATGCGGGTATCTGCCCTGCAACATACAACATATTCGAGGATAACTATAAGGGATGCGATTAAACAATCTCGCACGTAATTCCGTTCCTCTCTGCAAAATCAGTTATCTTCTTTCTTTGTTTAACATTGGTTGATTCCCTGAGCAAGATTATCCCATCCAATCTTTCCGTGTTCTTCTCTATCGCTTGCATCAGCACTTCCTCTTTTGCTTCATCAATCCCATATTTCGGCAATATATGGCCTATTGCAATATTCCGTTCTAGCATCAGCTTGCTGAACTCTTTGGCATAATGCCCTCCGCCAACTCCTAAAAAAGTTTTTGCAGGTTCTGGGGATCCAAGACAGTTCATTATCGCTTGGGCAACTGTCTCTCCAGCTAATTCATCCTTCCATTCATTCTCAGAACTTCCTATCTCTATGAATATTATAGGAACATCGCAAGTCGGTCCGTGGTGGTCAGCTTCGACGCATACTTCCCAGTTCAGTCCGGTTTTGTTCTTCTCAACAAGTGCAACGAATAGCTGTCTTAGCTTGCTCGCATATGCGATGTTCAAAGTTTCCTTCTTTCCGCCCATGTCAGCGTTTCCCCAGTTTCCCGGGAAATGCACAGTCAACATAGGTTTCGGCTTCATGCTCTTGTGGCTGCTTAGAACAAGTATGCAATCTGTTTCGAAATCAGTAGGAACATCAAGAACGGTTTTTGCATGGGTGTTTATCATTTTCACTCCGTTCTTGCACCACTCGTCTTTTCCGCTGTTTTTGAATCCTGATTCGATCAGCCTATCAGCTATGTTCTTGCTGGCGATGTTGTTTTCAGTGAATAATAGAAGCATAAAATCACTCAGAGAATATAGCTCAGGAATATACAAGCGATCGGAATAGTTATATTATCGTCATATGCAAAAGGAAGCCCTTCTACGAATGCAGCTAAGGCTATGATGGGTATTGCTGTCGGTCCCATGATCAAATACGCAGGAAGCGAAAATACCATGAATGCAACCGTGCCTTCGAATGTTTTCTTCTTGCTGTACGGCAGTTTCCTTTTCCCGTGCAATCCAAACAACGTAGAGAACGCATCTCCGCTTGCAAGTATGAATACTATCCCTCCGGCAGTGTTCAAATCTTTTGAAAACAAAACTATGAACAGCAAACCTATGACATACCAAGCAGAGCCGTATCCAGGCATTCTCTGAGCCTTTCTCTCGAATCTTTCGTGGAACCAGTCTGCAATAGGGACTTTGCTTCCAAGCATCTTCCAGTTTATTATAAGCGTGCCTGCGAGAAGCACTCCGGCTATGATGAGCGCAGTAATCGTCTGTCCAAAAATGAAAAGGCTGGCTATCACTGCTATTCCAATGATCAAGTGTATCAGCTGCCTGCCTATCTCACGTTTCATTTCTTTTTCCATAATAGATCAACCAATTGATATGCGATCGGCGCTATGACCAATCCCGCAAGAACGTCATCTACTGTATGAACTCCAAGATAAACCCTGCTGAACGCTATGAATATTGCAAATGCAATGAAAAATGGATATGTTGGTTTGTTTATGAATGCAATCATCAATGCGAATGCCACTGCGGCATGGCTGCTTGGAAAAGAATAATCCTCAGGGCACGGGATTTTTGCAGGAAATTCTATGCACGGCCTCTGAACCTTCATTATCTCTTTCAATGATATCGCTAGTATGAATGCAAGCACCATAACTCGCACTACCTTAAGCCTTTTATCATTTCTTGGCTCGAAGAATGCTAGCAGTGCAAGAAGACATACCCCGAAAAACAGTGTGCTGTCCAGCAGTATGGATACATCTGTGACTATCGGAAAATTCAGTGATGCTATTGCAACGCTTATCGGATCCATACGTTACCAGACTATCTTAACGATGTTGAAAGTTAATAAAGATAGTGCTGCGAGCAAAACGAAATAAACCAGGGCCATTGATTTCCGGTTTTCCATATATGCTGAAAAATATGCTGCCATGGCACAATATATAACAAGGAATGCTTGGATCTGAAGAGAGACTTCACTTATTGTCTTTCCCATCATGCTCGCCATGTTTGTTGACAAAGATATGGTGATAGCCAATATCAGTGGTATTATCAACGCACCGAAGAACAAAGTATACTTCTGCATGGAAAAAGCGTTTGCCCGTTCGCGTATTATCTCCTGTTCGGTTATGAAATCTTCAGCTAGTTTCGCAGACATGGCGAAATTGTTGGTTGAGAACAAGCATGAAAGCATATCTGCGGCTTTTGATAGCATTGCAGATTCGTTCCTAGCAGAAAGATCATCGAGAACTTTATTCAGCGATATCTTGGATCTTAGTTGTTTTAGGGAGATTTCGAATTCAGAACTGAGCCTTCCATATTTTCCTTTGGCAACTGCTGAAAAAGCTGTTTCTGCAGATGAGCCTGGAGGAACTGAGGAAATAGACAGCAGAGCATCTGGCAGGTATTTTTCCAATTCCTCAACCTTCTTCCGTTTTTCATAGAATTCCAATGGGTTTAGGTAGAACTTCTCTTTTTTCCCATGAGCAGGAATAACTGAACTGGCAAGGATCAATATCATGACATCTATGACCGGAAATAGAATAAGCATCACAAACACGAATGCGAATCGGCTTATCCCTGATTGGAATATGCTTTCCCCAAGGATGAAATATATCACGAAGAAAGTAGGGGCGACTGCTGAGAATGCGATGAACAGCAGTCCGAACAGCGCAATTTTCGATGATGAATCCTTTATCTCATGTCGCTGTATCATAAGAAATTCATCAGATATCTTTTCTAAGTTCGATCCTTTCCCGGTTTCATATGCGGATATCAATGCAGAAAACGCTCGTTTTACCTGGGTAGAGTCAGTCTCTATCGCGATCCTGGATATCGCCTTCTGAAATGTAGATCCCAATTTCATCTCTTCTATGGCCAAGCATATGTGTTCGGATAACTTCCCCTTTTCCTTCGAAGCTTCTTCCATAGCTTTGTCAAAAGGCAGCCCGAGGTCAACAAGGAATCCTGCTTCCCTCATGAAAAAAGGGAGCTCTGACTTAATCTCTGCAATTTCCTTTTTCAATTCAATATCAGGGAGTTTCAGCAGGAAATAGAAAATTATCGCGAAAGAAACCAAAGAAAATGGAATGGATCCAGTGCCTATCAGCAGTATGATCGAGAAAAACAGAGAAACAAAGAATGATGCGCTGGTGTACTTACTATCCGTAGTCTTCTTGTCAAGCAACGTTATCCTTGTTCTTCCTGAGATTGGAAGCTCAGGAACGTTTTTTGCAACCAACAAAACAAAATCAATCGCTTTCATAGCGTATACCGTAAAGATCCTTCTGTGCTTTGGTGAAAAATCCTTTGAAATCATTTTTCTTCTGGGAAAGGAGTGCAATCCTTTCTTTCAGCTCATTCTTTAGTTCTTTATCGCTCAGTCCGAGATCCATGGCAATCCGTCCATATATCTCGCAATTCTTTCTCGTCACCAACTCTCCCCCAGTATCCCTCTGGAACAGCGGTATTGCACGATTCCCGTTGACCTCGCATATCTCGGTTACCCGTCTTATCTCGTAATTCTTCCTTTTTCTTCTGTCATATCTTAGCATTCTTCTCTGCACGACTACCAAATCTATGCTTTTCAGATCCTCTGCATTAACACCGAAGGTTTTCAGTCTTTGCAATGTTTCGTTTCCACTCTGCGCATGGAACGTAGCATAGCATCCCCTTGCCTGCCCGCCCAATAGTGCATCGAACAATGCATCTACTTCGTCTTGTCCGCGAACTTCTCCTACAATTAACCTATCAGGTCTCATCCTTAGCGTGTCCCGCACCAGATCTTTCAGGGTTATTCCCATGTCTGTATTTGATACGAGCCTCAGCTGATGCGGATGCAATATGTTTATCTCAGGAGTTTCTTCTACTATCACTATTCTTTCGTTGAGAGGTATGAAAGAAAAAAGGCTGTTGAGCGTTGTCGTTTTCCCGCTTGCTGTATTTCCTGCTACGATTACAGAGAAATTCCCCTGCATCGCAAGCGAAAGAAGCGCCATCGCATCCTTGCTTAGCGTGTTTTCGCATAATTCTGCAGGAGAGAACGGAGATTCCCTGAATTTTCTTATCGTGATCTCCCCTCTAGAAACAGGTGGCAGAGAAGCATGCAATCTTGAACCATCTGGCAATATAGCGTTTATCCTTGGATTCTGAAGAGTTATCCTTCTTCCGATTGTGGAAGCCATGCGGTTTATCATATCTGCGATTGCGCTTTCAGAAACAAAGCACGCATCCACGTCTTTCCAGCCACAATTCCTGATGAATACGCGAGCAGGTTTGTCAGGACCTATTATGCTGATCTCTTCTATCTCAGGATCTTCGATTAACTTTGAAATAAATGAAAATCCGTATGCATGGCAGAATGCAGCTTCAGCAAGGTAGTCTGCCTGTGTAGAACCCAAATATACATCAGAGTCATTGGATTCCTGCCTCACAAGTTTTTCTAACAATTCTCTTGCTTCTTCTTCGTTAGAAATTCTTTTTGACCGCGTCTCTTCTTTGAACCGTTCACAGATTCCATCTACAAATCTCTCTTCCTGCTCGCTGAGAATCCGCAAACTCGTCTTGTATTCACCATCGTTCAATATTTTCCATCCAAGCATAGCACATCCCCTACCCTCGGGGCATTTTCTTCGCATAATTCAAGCAGATATCTCGCAGGCTTCCTGCTCTTCACCAGCGAAGTGTTCGGTTTGACATAATGAGCGTCTACAACTTTCATTCCATCATCTAGATAAATCGCATGGAAAGGGAATCCAACGAAATAAGAGTGTATTGGATGTTCTCCTTCATTTGAGAAAACAAAAAGTATATTCTTCTTCTTTGAAAACATCAGTCCCTTTATCTGGGACAGCAGGTTGTCTGCGGTTTCGAATTCTTCGCAGAATATTTTTCCGCTCTTCCTGCTTTTTATCGCCATCAAACCATCATTTTCCGAATCGTCTTTTCCTTCTTGTGTATTCTTCCAAAGCTTCTTCGAAGTCCTCTTTTGAGAAATCCGGCCATAATTTAGGTGAGAAGAAGAATTCACTGTATACTGACTGCCATGGCATGAGTCCGCTGAGCCTTTGTTCTCCTGAAGTCCGTATGATCAAATCAGGGTCAGGGATGCCTTTGGTATATACGTGATCAGAAATATCCTGTTCTGTAACCTCTTTTTTCCCTTCTTTTAGCAATTCATTCACCGCATCAACTAGCTCTTCCCTCCCTCCATATGCAAGCATTAGGTTAAGCTGATATCCAGAATTATTCTCTGTCTGGCTTTCTATGAGTTTCATCATCTGCTGGATCTCGAAAGGGAAAAGATTCGTGCGCCCTATAAACTTGATCTTCACTTCTTTTTTCTTTTTATTTGCGCTTTCTATTATCCCTTTCAGATTGGTCTTGAACAATTCGAAAAGTCCGCCTATCTCGTCTTTATCCCTGCTGAAATTGTCTGTGCTGAATCCCCACATCGAAAGGATTTTCACATCCTTTTCCTTGCACCATTCTAGGACTTCTTCTATATGTCCTATCCCTCTTGCATACGCCTGCTGTTTTGTGAGCCCTCGCAGGTTTCCCCAACGCCTGTTTCCATCAGGGATGATTGCGATATGATTAGGCTTGTTTGGATCCATAGAATTCATGAAGATTATTGTTCCGAAAACTATAAAATAAGGTGGATTGCTAATAAATCATTTCTGCCAGTCTTTTTTTCTTGAACCCATCTTTCAATTCTTTAGCGATACGTTTCCCCATGCTCATGGGTTCCTTGTAATAATAAGTAGAGTATGGCGACCCGTCAGGATATACGTTGGTTCCTGCAACTATCCTTGCGCTCACTTCAAATGCATATATCTCGAGATTTTCATCTATTATCGTCTCTATGCAGTATGGTCCGAATATTCCTCCGAAAAGATCGAAAGATTTTTCGCTTATTTTTCTTCCCATCTCCATATATTCGTATAACAATGATTCACGTAGCACTATCGGCTCATTTCCGATTACAGTGAATGTCATCTTTGGGCTCATTCCTGCGGATACTGCGCGTGCAATTTCGTCAGCACTGCTTTCTATTCTTTTATCAACACCCATTAATTCGATTCGTCCTTGTTTCGTTTTGTAACCTTGTTTAGACAATGGCGAAAAGAAATAATGCGGGTATGCTCGCACCCCTATTATGAATTCCTGTATCATGCATTCCCTGCCCCCTACGAAATTGTCGAATTCTTTTCTCGAGGTTATTATCCTATAACCTCTTCCTCCTTTTGCTCCAGGGAATTTCACCAAACAAGGTCCGTCTATCTCATCAGGGGTGATCAAACGAGGCGTTTTTATCCCTGCCTTATGCATCCATTCGAACATTTTGTCCCTGCTTCTTTCCCATGAAAGGCTTGCCCTGTTTCCATATATTGGAACCTCAAGCGCGTCAACCTTTTCTCCGACATATTCAACAAAAGAACCGTGAGGAACAACTATAGCGTTTCTTGCAACTAATTCGTTTGCATCTATATCTTTGAAATCATCAACAACAATGAATTCATCTGGTTTTGCATAAGGAAAAGATTCATATAGTGCTTTCTTGTCTTTTCTGACGATGCCGATGGTTTTTATGCCCATCTCGCGTGCGCCTTTGAATATCTGCAATGAAGAATGTGAACATATCGTAGCAACGCTAAATTTTTTGTAAGAAGCTAATATTCCGTTTATTTTGTCCTTTAAGTCCATATGAATATTGGAACATAAGTGTTTTTATGTTTTATTCTTGCATTTTTTTGGGTCTATGTGGTAAAAGATGAACGTTTAAAAACTGAACTGAGGATAGTATAACTTATGTTAGAACAGAAAGGTAGAGTTATTCCTGCAAAAACGATTCCTCCTACTATAGAACAGGTACGCAAAGCCATGACTCTTTTTGCAGTGAATAAATTCGATGACTATGATAACCACATGTTCAAAACAGGACACTATCTTCAGATGAATGCTGGTCTTTCTGCAGCATGCACAAACGGACATCTGATGCCTAATAGATTGGGTGATTTTGCATGCGGCACAGGCGTTGTGATGTCCCACGTAATCTCTAGTCTTCTCAAAGACGAAATAGTTAATCCTACTTCTAAAGGTCCAATAACGATATATGGCATAGACACAACAGAATCGGTTATGGCAATTTGCCAAGCAAGAGTATTTAGGCGCATTTCAAAATTGATTCATCATGCCAGATCAGACGATCGTCTTTCCGTTTATGCTGTCGAGTCAGGATCAAGAATGACTGTTCGGTTGGATTTAAGCATCTTGATCAGAGAGAAACAGGAGAAAATGTACGATGAAGTGATCCTATATCGAGATATCTCTGATACTTTAGATGGCAAAACAATCCTGCGACCTACCGAACTGCTACGCGTTAAATTTATTTTAGAGGATGTAACCAATCTTTCTCCAGGAACATTGATCATGCTTCAAGGTTTAAATACGATTTTGGTTTCATATGGTTTTCATTGGTTTATAGATAAATCTGCTGTCGCCACAACTATTTCTAATCTTCTTGCACCCGAGGGCAGATTCATTAGTATCGAAGAATGGGATCTCAGAGTGACTCCTCCCCGTTCTAATTCTATTAGTTCAGAAGAATTGGCGTTCCATAAAGAGCTTGCTGATGCTATAGAGGGAGTAACAACACCCATACAAGTTCCTAAAGAATTGTATTCTCTGTTCGCAAGGAATGGTTTGTCAATTGTTCCATTCACAAACGTACCTGGTGCGCTTCCTTATTTTAAGAATTCAATTGACGGTCACCATGATATGTTTTTCGGAGTTTTCAGAAAGCCAGCCGCTCTCACATCTGGCACTTCGGGGTCACAGCATGAGTCCTGAATTTTATTACTGATCTCCATTATCACGTAATCTGGCTTCTGTCCCAAGAGGATTGAATTCATATGCATGCTTGAATATGTCAAGCACTAGTTGCGTTTGCGTTTCCACTATGAATTCATTTTTGTTGATCTCTTTTAGGATCTGGGCAAGGCTTTCTTTGTTCTTTGTTTTTGCGATCGCCATAACATCAAACTCTCCAGTTAGAGTGTATATCGCCAAAATGTGGGGTACCGACCTTAATTTCTTGAGAATTTCCCATTCGCTTCTCGTTTTCTTATCTACTTTCATGAATATGAGTGCATGAAGATCAAAACCAAGTTTTGCATAATTTATTTCCGCCACATATTTTATTATCACTTTTTCTTCTTCTAATTTCTTTATCCTTTGCATCAACGTGTTTGGGTGAAGACCTGTTTTTTCAGATAGCTGTCTTATCGGCATCTTTCCGTTATCTCTTAACTCATTCAGTATCAAAAGATCAAATTCGTCGTATTCTCCTATCATCTTTGGTTTTTTGAGAGTCATATTTGTGTTATTTAGACAGTATATTTATAAATCTGGTGTTTTTTTCCACAGTATTTTTGACTAAAACTATATATACTCCACATTCTTTACTTATACTTGGGGTGTGTTTTGTGTTAGGCTATATAAAAAATCTAGTTGGTTTTGGAGAAGAAACTCTCGACACAAGAGGACGGTTCCTGAATCTCACTGCTGATTTCGAACGCACAGTAAGCACAGATTTTCCCAGTAAGGGTTCTGCGTCTAAAACCGTGGACATGGCTAAAAAAATACGCGAAGTCCTTGGTGACAAAGAGCTTGCATTGGTAAGGGAAGAGAAACTTAAGCTCTTGAAGATGATAAACAAGGCCAAAGTGCGCGCTTTGATGTCCAATGAAGATTTCGCATTCGAACTGTTCTCAAGCTTGGACTCGATAAGCACTGACATATCGAAGAGAATCTGAATTCGTTCGGGGTGTTTGATATGAAGATGATAACTGTAGTTTCAGATGACCGGGTTGGCCTTTTGGCTGATATTTCATACGTTCTAGGCAAATCAGGCATCAACATCGAAGGAGTGAATGTCGATGTGTGTGCAGGAAAAGCAATCGTAGCGCTTGCCCTGAAGAACACAGAAAAAGCAGAAGAAGTGCTCTCCAATAGCGGATATTCTGTGAACCCGTCTGACTGGCTATTCATCAAGCATGGTTCTGAGCCAAGCATAGATGAGCTCAAGCGGACATTGCTCAGGCACAGGATACACGTTGAGAAGCTTAACCTTGTCGCACAGGACATCGCACATTCTATATATGCAATGAGCGTGGACAGGCCGAGGAAAGCAGTGAAGGTTCTCCGTGAAATCCTGATAAATGGACCAGCTTAACTAGTTATCTTTTCCATCTTCTTTTTCTTCTCTGCTTCTTTCACTTCAATAGCAATGCGTCGTCCAAATGAAATGCTTTCCCTGAATAAATATTCAGAATACGGAGTGAACCGTGTTCCAGGGGAACCAGGCATCCTGAAAGAAACGTCAAAGCAGACGAATTCCTCTTTTCCGTTCTCCTCTACTATTGCGCATTGGAGAGCGAACGGACCGATCAATCCCTTTGGATACTCCTTGCCTACTGCATCAACGAATCGTTCACCTAAGTCAAATACTTGCTCAAGCAGAGATTCCCTCAAAGTGCATGCAATATGCCCGACCTCTATATTCCTTGGTTGCACCCTTCTCAATGCCTGAACCTGTACATCCGCAGGCATGCGCAAAAATCCATCTAAATTCGTTTGTCTTCTAGTATCTATTCCAAGTAATTCAAGCTCTTCATGGATCGGAGAATAGAAGAAATTAAGATTGAACTGCGCACCTATCACGAATTCTTCGATTCTTGCTTTCTTCAGTCCTTCCTGCGTTATCTTTCCTGCGCGCAATAATTCCTCTGATTTTTCTTCATATTCCATAGGGGTGCTTGCAAGGAAGAATGCGCGTTCATAGCTTCTCTGCGCTTCACTCACCTTCACTATCGCAAGACGGTCTATCTTTCCAGGTTTCTCTAGTTCCTGAGGGGTTCTCACCCCCGCTTTATTCATTAGGTAATATTGGTTCTTCGGCGCATCCCTTTCTTCAGCTCGTAATAAAAACTTGTTTCCGAATATGGGAATGGGAAATTTATTTTCGATAGCATCATATCCTACGTATACTGAAAACGATCTGTTCGGAACAAAGATGCAATTCCTTTTTTTCATGAGATTGATTGTTTCAGGATTGACCATCTCAGAGAATTTGTTGACAAGAAGGACCTCATCCACTACTCCTATTTCTTTCGTTCCTCTTTTTCTTGTTTTATATTGCCCAAGGTAAGTTTTTTCCCTGCCTCTTTGTGCAACTACAAGCGTATTATATCCCTCTTTCTTCGCACCATCGCAGACATCTAAAGCAGAATGGCTTCCTAAAGTAGAAATCGTGTGTTTCATTGTTTCACCAATTTTAGTATATTTTCTCTTCCCTTCTTTATCCTTTTTATCATACTGCATGCCTCAAGCTCAGCTACTACAAGGCTCATTTTAGTTTCCGAGAAATTCATTATCTCTCGCAATTCTTTCTGTACCATCCTTCCTTCATTTTCTTTCATTATCTGCATAGCTCTCTCGCAGTCTTCGTCTAGTTCATGCTTTGGCTCTTGAACCGTTTCTTCAACAGCCTCTTTTTTATCAGGTTTCTTTCTTTTGAAATAAAAGAAAGATATTGTCACTACAGCTATTATTATTGCTGCGAACGCAAGACCATAATCAATGGTTATTTGGGGAATGATGTCCTGATTGATACTTGTCTGGTTTGTAAGAGGAGGCGGAGTCTTATCCGGAGTGAGCTGGACTAATTCATATGGAAGGAGCACGATATCCAGGTTCATTGTTTCAGAGGTCACTTGTATGTCATAATCATTGTAGTAATCCACTGTTCCATTATAGTAATGATATGCACGAAGGATATACGAACCCGGAGATATTTCCAGCGAATATTCTGCGCTGAAAAGCTTTTGTACGATTATTCCTCCATTCGCGTTCTCAACTGTTATTAGAACATTATTCATCTTCTCAAGGCTGTCGCCATTCACTATCCCCCCAGTTATTGTGGTAGAATATAGTAAAGTAATAATACATAATCCAAGAACAATGTTTTTCATGTCTTAGAGATGGAACACTACCTTTTTAATCCTTTTTGAGGCAAGAAAAAAGCTTTCGAAAGCTTTAGTGAAAGTGTTTATTTAAATAGGCCTTGCGTAGCTTTTGCAGGTGATTTTGAATGAATAAATATATTTCGTTGCTTGGTATTGCCTTGCTATTGCTTTCGGGCGTAGTGAGTGCAGGTACTTTAACATTGTGTACTGGAAATTCTCCAGCTGCAATGGAAGGATACAAATTCCAGTTGCTCAATCTCTTGCCGGCAAAGGCAGGGACTACTGCAACTATGAATATACTCGGAGTAGCGAGTCCGGTGACTTTGGGCGTTGATAATAGTGTTCCTCATATATACACCGATTCAGCTACTGGGAACAAGATAAAATTGGTGCTCAAATCCACTACAAACCAGAAGTGCATCTATCTTGATGTGGATGTAGAAAAGCCGACACCAGCAAGCTGCACTGATTCTGATAAATTCGATCTGAATTCTGCAGGAAAAGTGACTGCATTTGATCCAGAAACAGGAAAGACTTCAGAATATGTAGATTACTGCACTAATGAAAACACCGTTTTTGAATATTACTGCAGCGGAGTGCGTGCAGAAGGATATGCAAATGCTTGCGGTGAGGGATATGCCTGCTCAAACGGTGCATGCGTAAAAGAATCAACTAAGAATGACGTTTGTTATGATGGAGATTCCGGATATAGCTATTATACTCCAGGAAAAACATACATCGTAGGAAAATCAGATAGCGAAGTTGCAGACTATTGCGCAGATGCTTCAACAGTAATTGAATATGTTTGCGTAAAAGGCGCAGCTGGCGATGTAATCAGCTCAACTAAATATCAATGCCCTTCAGGCTATTCATGCAATGACGGTGCATGCGTAAAAGAATCAACTAAGAATGACGTTTGTTATGATGGAGATTCCGGATATAGCTATTATACTCCAGGAAAAACATACATCGTAGGAAAATCAGATAGCGAAGTTGCAGACTATTG